>Ga0304730_1000057_pt1 | contig 130339 bp, 114 predicted proteins | sample M_130628_MF_Meta_FD_190474 | JGI IMG/M metagenome (GOLD analysis project Ga0304730, IMG submission 190474) | Freshwater microbial communities from Lake Montjoie, Canada to study carbon cycling - M_130628_MF_MetaG (v2) (version 2) | ecosystem: Environmental > Aquatic > Freshwater > Lake... | reverse complement strand
AGGAATTGGATCTGTTCTTCGATACCTCATTGGACTTCCATTCAAAATGGGAAATATTTCACTCCCAATTGGAACCTTACTCGCCAACATTTCAGCAGCGGTTATTATCGCTATTACTTTCGCTTTAGCAAATAAATCGAATATCTCTCCGCGCACACTCTTCTTCCTCACAACAGGACTCTGCGGAGGTTTGAGCACATTTAGCACTTTCAGTTTTGAGACGGTTCAATTGTTCCAACAAGAACAATTCGGGTGGGCGGTTATCAATATTATGGTAACGAACTTAGCTTGTATTGGTTTGATCGCAGGGATTTCCACTTTTAAATAAACCTGCAAATAAAGATGCTGCGCAAGATGTTTCACAAGATGCTGCGCAAGATGTTTCACAAGATGCTGCGCAAACTGATAACAATCAAGACTTTTCGTCGTGCAATCCAAGATCCAACTGCCTACTAGACACATAGATCAGTTCCAATTCGGAAATTATTTCCGAATTTGCTCCTCGGCGAGGCTATTGAAGGCAACGCAACAAATAATTTTATTTTAGAGAAATGAACTTCGAACAATTCACACTTAAAGCACAACAAAGCGTTCAACGTGCTCAGCAAATAGCAATGTCCATGGGACACGGCAGCATTGATGGATTGCATCTTTTGAAAGGAATACTCGAAGAAGACGATCGTATTCTTCCATTTATATTGAAAAAATTCAATACCACTCTTGAAGCAGTGAACAATTCCGTTCAACTGGAATTGCAAAAACTTCCCAAGGTTTCAGGTGGTGAAATTAATTTAAGTCGAAATGCAACCGACATGCTTCAGCGTGCAAGCGCCGAAGCGCGAAACATGAAAGACGACTTCGTTACCGTGGAGCATTTGCTCTTGGGAATGATGGACACCAAAGACGCTTCTGCGCAATTGTTGAAAGACCGTGGCGTGAACAGCAAAGACTTGAAGGCCTTGCTTCTCGACATGCGCAAAGGACAACGAGCAACGTCTTCCACGCAAGAACAAACGTTTCAGTCGTTGGAGAAATACGCGAAGAATCTGAACAAACTCGCGCAAGACGGAAAGCTAGATCCTGTGATTGGCCGCGATGAAGAAATTCGTCGCGTGTTACAAATTCTTTCACGCAGAACGAAAAACAATCCGATTTTAATTGGTGAACCGGGCGTGGGTAAAACAGCCATTGCAGAAGGCATTGCGCACCGAATCATAAACAAAGACGTTCCTGAAAACCTCATAGACAAAATCGTCTACAGCCTAGACATGAGCGCGCTTGTAGCCGGTGCGAAATACAAAGGCGAATTCGAAGAGCGATTGAAATCGGTGGTGAAGGAAGTGCAAGAAAGTGATGGACAACTCATTCTTTTCATCGATGAAATTCATACGTTAGTGGGCGCAGGCGGTGGCGAAGGTGCCATGGATGCAGCGAACATTTTGAAGCCTGCCTTAGCTCGCGGAGAATTGCGGGCTATTGGCGCAACTACGCTCAACGAATATCAGAAGTACATTGAAAAAGACAAAGCCCTTGAGCGACGCTTTCAGCAAGTGATGGTGAATGAGCCAAGTCGCGAAGATGCTATTTCTATTCTTCGTGGATTGAAAGAAAAATACGAATCGCACCACAAGGTTCAGATAAAAGACGACGCCATTATTGCTGCAGTAGATTTTTCTATTCGATACATCAGCGATCGTTTCCTTCCAGATAAAGCCATAGATTTAATTGACGAAGCCGCTTCGCGGTTGCGGATGGAAATAAATTCGAAGCCTGTTGAGCTCGATGAAATAGAACGCAAAATTCTTCAACTTGAAATTGAAAGAGAAGCCATTAAGCGCGAAAACAATGTTACGCGTTTGAACGAAATTGGAGAAGAGATTGCGAATCTTCAAGAAGAGCGCAACGGATTGTATGGACAATGGAAAGCAGAGAAAGATGTGGTAGAGCGCATTCAGCAGGCGAAGAAAGACATTGAACATTTCAAGGTGCAGGCAGAACAAGCCGAGCGCGAAGGAAACTTCGGATTGGTTGCCGAAATTCGTTACGGAAAAATTCGCGATAAAGAACAGGCTATTGAAGTCGATCGCGAAGAACTTCAAAAACTTCAAACCAACACAAAAATGGTGAAGGAAGAAGTGGACCCGGAAGAAATTGCCGATGTTGTTGCGGCTTGGACAGGCATTCCTGTTTCGCGTATGATGGAAAGTGAACGCGAAAAATTGCTTCGCATGGAAGAGGAATTGCACAAACGCGTCGTTGGACAGCAAGAAGCCATTGCTGCCGTGAGCGACGCGGTGCGCAGAAACAGATCAGGTTTAAGCGACGAAAAACGTCCGATTGGATCGTTCATTTTCTTGGGAACAACCGGAGTTGGAAAAACAGAATTGGCTAAGGCGTTGAGCGAATATTTGTTCAACGATGAGAACGCTATGACCAGAATAGACATGAGTGAGTTTCAAGAGAAGCACAGCGTGTCTCGCTTGGTGGGGGCGCCTCCTGGCTATGTTGGTTACGATGAAGGCGGACAACTCACCGAAGCAGTTCGAAGAAAACCATACTCAGTCGTGTTGCTCGACGAAATTGAAAAAGCGCATCCCGATGTGTTCAACATTTTGCTTCAAGTTCTCGACGATGGGAGACTTACCGACAACAAAGGTCGCGTAGCGAATTTCAAGAATACGATTGTGATTATGACCAGCAACATTGGCTCGCACATTATTCAAGAAAATTACAATCATGTAGATGATAAAACCAACTTGACTTTACTCTTCGAAAAAACGAAAGAAGAAGTGATGGAAGTGGTGAAGAAATCGCTGCGTCCAGAATTTTTAAATCGCATAGATGAGGTGATCATGTTCCCGCCACTACTCAGAAAAGAAGTGCGTGAGATTGTGACCATTCAACTTCACATATTGGCGCAACGACTTCGTAAGAATGACATTGTCTTGAAGGTTTCTCCTGAAGCACTGGAGTGGTTGAGTGAAAAAGGTTACGATCCGCAATTCGGCGCGCGCCCTGTTAAGCGTGTGTTACAGAAAGACGTGTTGAATATTCTTTCGAAACATCTGCTTGCTGGAACCATTGACAAAACGGCGCCAGTGGTGTTGGATATGTTCGAAGGAACGTTGGTGTTCCGCAAAGAAATTGAAGGTGAAAAAATAGAGGAAGCATAAGGTCTGTGGTGCACGATTTTTAAAGTAAATTCGTGCACCATGGAAGCTAAACCTATTCAACCTATTTCTTCATTCAGAAAAGTCCTCAACACAGAGCAGAAAATGTATGCGCTGTATGGAGGACTTTTTGGTTTAATGTTTCCTATTATTGGAACATTCGTAGAATGCTACGTTCAGAATATGGGATTCAATTGTTCGCAATTGCTCGTGTGTCAAGCCACCACACCCATGTTGTGGATTATCGATATTGCACCCATTGTTCTTGCTGTTGTTGCCTCTTTCGCCGGACAGCAAATGGATCACGTTCGCAAAACAAATAGCGAGTTGAATGTTCGATACGACCAAATGGTTTCCTTGCGCGAAATTGCAGATACGGCTAACGCTTCCAAAAGCGAATTCTTAGCGAACATGTCGCACGAGATTCGCACCCCAATGAACGCAATCATTGGTATGAATTATTTGTTGAAGAAAACTGTTCTCACTGAAAAGCAAGCAGACTACGTTCAAAAAGTAGAAACCTCTGCGAAAAATCTTTTGCGCATCATTGACGATATTCTTGACTTCTCGAAAATTGAAGCTGGAAAGCTTACACTCGAAAGCACACATTTGTATTTGGAAGAACTCGTGTCAGATGTTGCAGATGCCGTAAACGTTAAGCTTCAAAAGAAAAACAATGTTGAATTGGTTACGCACATTGATCCGAATATTCCTCCCGTTATTCTCGGAGACTCCGTTCGTTTGCGTCAAGTTCTTTTAAACCTTACAGACAACGCTGCGAAGTTCACCGAAGAAGGTGAAGTGCACTTGTTTGCGAAAATGGTAACCAAACTTCCCTACGGTATCATCATTCGTTTCGCTGTAAAAGACAGCGGAATTGGAATGACTGATGAGCAAGTCAATAAATTATTCCAACCCTTTCAACAAGCCGATCTTTCAACTACACGAAAATTCGGAGGAACCGGATTAGGTCTTGCTATTTGTAAAAAAATTGTGGAGATGATGGACGGTGAGTTAACCGTTACCAGCGAAGACGGTGTTGGCTCTGAATTTTCATTCAATGCATTTTTCTCATTGTCAAACGAAGAGGCAAATAGCATAACGAAAGTTGAATCAATCGCTGGAATGCGGGCGCTTCTTGTAGATGATTCCGACAGTGCTCGAATTGTTTTGGAAGAAATGCTAACTTCATTCGGATTTGAAGTTATGATGACCGACAATGCCAAAGAAGCCATTGAAATTTTTGAAAAAGAAAACAAGGCAAACAGACCCATTTCCCTTTTGGTTGTCGATTGGCGCATGCCAGGTATGGACGGACTTCAGCTTGTTGCTGAACTTCGAAAAAAGGAAGGTCAAGTCGTTCCATCGGTGCTCATGGTTACAGCATTCGGCGTAGACACCGTTCGTCAAGCCGCGAAAGAAAAACTCATCGATGGTTATTTGTTGAAGCCTATTAACCCGTCCATTTTATACGATACCATCAACAGCATTTTACACTTGGGTGAAAAGCGCGTGTTAGATAAATCGAAAGATATTGACGTAATTGAAAATTATCGCGCAGCTCTGAAAGATTCAAAAGTATTGTTGGTGGAAGACAACGACATTAACCTGGAGCTTGCGATTGAGCTCTTGCGCGATGTGGGCATTGAGCCCGACTTTGCTCGCAACGGAAGAGAGGGCTGGGATAAAGTGAAAGAGAACACGTATGACTGCGTGCTCATGGACATTCAGATGCCAGAAATGGACGGTCTAACGGCTACGCGTAAAATTCGAGAAGAAGAACGTTTTAACAAACTGCCTATTCTTGCCATGACCGCTCACGCCATGAAAGGCGAACGCGAAAAAAGTTTATCGGCCGGCATGAACGATCACATCACCAAGCCAATTGATCCGCACATTCTTTACAACGCCTTAATCAAATACATCAAAGGCGAAGCCACTGCAAATTCTGTGGCTGAATTTGCTGAGAAAAACGCAACAGCGGATGGAGACGCTCCATTCCAAATTGAAGGCGTAGACGTAGTAAACGGATTGAAGCGGGTTGCAGGCAAGCAAGATTTGTATTTCAAATTATTGAAAACATTCGTCGACAATTACACCGGTGTTACAACGAAAGCACAAAAAATGGTTGTGGAAAAAAATGTTCCTGAACTTGCTGCATTGTTACACACCATTGTTGGAGTAGCTGGAAACATAGGCATTACAGAACTGTACGAATTGGCTCACCCCGTTTCAAGCGAATTAAAAAATGTTTCTCAAGAAGCCAATCCAACGCTCAATAGCACGCATTTACAAAAGACGATTGCCGTTTTCACCAAGCTTGAAAAACAGCTTCCAATCATTGAAAAATTCGTTCGAGCTAACGCGAAAATTGCTGCAGCTACTTCGGAGGTTTCAGATGATGAATTGAATGAAAGACTTGCTGCCCTTGCGAAAGCGATTGAAGACAATGACATGCAAGCTGGCGACCTGTGTGAAGAGATGATTACAAAATTCACGCTGAGTGAAGAAATGAAATCGAAATTAACCGACATACAAAAAGCGCTGAACGAATTTGAATTCGATGCCGCGCTAGAAATATTAAAGAAATAATCAAAAGACTTTTAAGTGGAAAACGTAGAACAAAAACCTTTAATCTTAGCCGTAGACGATTCGGTAGAAAACCTTCAGGTGCTCTCTGCCTTATTGAAAGATCACTACCGTGTGAAGATTGCGAAGAGTGGTGAAAAAGCATTAGAAATTGCGCAGCAAGAACAACAACCCGATCTTATTCTTTTGGACATTGTTATGCCCGAGATGGACGGTTTCACGGCCTGTGAAAAATTAAAAAGCAACCCATTCACTCAAAAAATACCAGTTATATTTTTAACTGCCTTGAATGAAGTGGCCGATGAAACACGAGGTTTCAAAGTGGGTGGTGCCGATTTTATTATTAAGCCTTTCAATCCAGATATTGTAATGGCGCGCATAGGCACGCACATTGCGCTTCAGGCCGAGCGAAGAAAATCAGAATCGCTTTTACGTATTCTACTTCCAGAAAGAGTCATTTCCGATCTTATACTAAAAGGAAAACACACCCCTGAGATTCATAAAAACGTAAGTATACTTTTCTGCGACTTCGTCGGATTTACAACCATTACTTCCACCCTAACTCCTGAGTTTTTAATTGAAGAACTTTCTGAAATTTTCAGTGAGTTCGATGAGATTTGTTCTCGCAACAACGGCATGCGCATTAAGACCATAGGCGATGCGTATATGGCTACAACAGGCATAGGTTCTGACAGTTTAGATCACGCGAAAGAAATGGTTACCATTGCGCACGAATTCATTGAATATCTAGAAAAGAGAAATGAAATTTCGAAGCAAGCGTGGACGTGCAGAATTGGCGTTCACAGCGGGGAAGTTATTGCTGGAATTGTCGGAAAATCGCGGTTCATTTATGACATTCTTGGCGACAGTGTTAACATAGCTGCACGCGTTGAAAGCAATGGCACACCCATGAAGGTGACAGTTACCCACGCAACGAAATCACTTATCGAAAGTGGATTTCAATACGAATCGAAAGGAAATGTAATGTTGAAGGGAAAAGGCGAAATGGAATTGTTCTTAGCCGAAAAAGCAAACTAACTTTTTTACGCAACGCGCAAACGCACTTCGCTCAGATTCTCAGCTTTCTTTCTATCTCTACGCGCTTGATTCGATGTTGTGTGAAATTTATGTGCTTCTAAAAATTTCACTTGAAGATTGTCCCATGTATGGCGATCACTCATTTCACCGCATGCCGACATTTCGAGAAATAAATTTTCGCCAATTAAACCGAAATCTTCTCTTCCCAAATAATCTAAATCGGCATCGCACAGAATTCGTTCCAAGTGATTCAAAGGGGTCTGCGGCATGTGTGTTGCGCGAATGCATCCGGCTATCGTATCGCAATCTTCATACGTTAGAGCGCTAAGTCCACCGATGGATTGAAAAAAGTCTACACTCGCCTGTTCATGTCCCGAACGTACTTTCAAAAATCCAGTATCGTGAAAAAGCGCAGCGATTTTTAAAATCTCCAGCTCGCGTTCATTAACTCCTTCTAACTTTCCTAATGCTTGAGACTGTTCAATAACATCTAAAGTATGACGAACATCGTGGTAATAGTAATGCTTATGCAGTCCGTCTTTTAGGCGCTGCAGCACAGGTTCAAGATTTTGTAAATAGAAAGCGCTTAACTCGGTCATGTCGCTAATTGTTAATGCTAATTTCGTGAAACAATTCACTAACGAAGATGCTTATTCTTTATTACTTTTGAACCACTTAATATGAAAAACATTAATCGCATACTTATTCCCTTCGATTTAAGGGAAGATAGCTACAACGCCATTCTTCACGCAGAATTTATTGCGCGCCTAGCTAGCTCTGAAATTGTACTGCTTCACTTGGTGAAGCATGAGAGCGATATTCCGGCCGCTCAGAATGAATTGAACAAATGGGCCGATCGCATTCGCGGGACGTTTGAAGGCTCTGTAAAGACCATTGTTGAAGCGGGTGACCTTTCGACCACTGTAGATGAAATTGCTAAACTTCAACACTGTGGATTGGTGCTTATGCCAACACATGGCATGCGCGGAATGCAGCGTATAACGGGAAGTCTTGCCCTGAAAGTGGTTTCAGAATCAACCACTCCTTTCATAGTGGTTCAGCAAAGACCTATTCGTTCGGAAGGATATAAAAAGATTGTTATTCCAGTTACTTTCCGTCAGCAATTGTTGGAAGAAGCGAGCTTCTTTGCTGAGATGGCGAAATTGTTTTCGGGCGAAGTTTATTTCATTGCGCAGCAGGTTGCAAGTGGAAACGATGAGGAGTTGATAGCGAAAGTTGAGGCGATTTTCAGCGCAGCTGAAATACCTTTCAGCATGCACATAGAAAAAGATCAAAAGCCATTTGCTAAATCGGTTGTGGCTTATGCAGCAACAGTAGATGCTGATTTAATTTGCGCTGTGAATTTCTCGTTCGAATATTTGTACACGTTGTTTCCTCGCACAGAGGAGGAGGACTTAATTTACAACGAAGCTCAAATTCCGGTGTTATTGATTACGCCTGATCAGCAAGACGATTCTGTTTATTTCATACCCATGTGGCACTAAAAAAATAATTGTTATGTCGAAAATTATTGTTCTTTCAGATTTCTCCAGCACATCGGATGTTGCTGGAAATTACGCCTGTGAAATTTCAAAAACACTTGAAACGCCGGTTGAAATTCTTCATATTGCGAAAGACAAATCAAGTGAAGCCAATGCGCTTGAGCAGTTAAACAATCAAGTTGCTAAATTCAAAGAAAAAACTGGAGTGAATGCCACTCCTGTTATTCGTGTTGGAAGCATTTTCGAAGAAATTCCTAAAGTTACTGAAGAGCTTACGGGCGAGTTGGTTGTTATGGGAACGCACGGACTAAAGGGATTGCAGTTCATAACAGGAAGCAATGCACTTAAAGTAATTACTGACTCAGATGCTCAGTTCATAGTTGTGCAAGAAAACACAACACGTACAGCTAATATTAAAAAGATTTTAGTTCCGTTGGATTTACATAAAGAAACGAAGCAAAAAATAAAGTTTGCAAGTGAGCTGGCTGCTAAGTTCAAGGCAGAAGTTCATATTATTTGTCCGAAGGAATCAGATGAGTTTTTAAATAACCAAATGAAGCGTAACATGAGTTATGCTGAAGGCTATTTCAATGAACGCGGAATTGCGTGTAAGACTAAAGTAACAGAGGAAGGAAGTTCTGGATTTGTGAAAGAGATTATTAAATACGGTCAGTACGCCGAGATTGATTTGATCTGCATTTTGAACTTTGCTGGTGAGCGATTGATTCATGCATTTGGAGCAGATGCAGAGCAAAAGATAATTACCAATGAAGCTGGAATACCAGTGATGGTTATTAATCCGATTAGTGCGAACGTTGATGCGCGTAGCATCTTCGCGCAGTAGGATAAAAAAGATTTTGTAAGAAGTCTTGTTAATTCAAAAAGAGCTGTATATTTGCACCCCCTTAGGGTGCTAAAGAGCATTTCGGGGTGTAGCGTAGCCCGGTATCGCGCCTGCTTTGGGAGCAGGAGGTCGTAGGTTCGAATCCTGCCACCCCGACAAAGAAAAGACAACTCGGTTGTCTTTCTTTTTTTACAGATGAATGATCTCGTAGCTCAGTTGGATAGAGCATCTGCCTTCTAAGCAGACGGCCAGGGGTTCGAATCCCTTCGGGATCACTAGCATAACTACCTCAGAAACCTTATGGTTACTGGGGTTTTTGCTTTTTAGGACCTTACCCCACTCTCTTGCTGAAACGGTAAAAAACACCTAAATGTTTGCACTTGATTGCACAAAAGATTGCACACAAATGCAAAAGCGTTGTCACAACACCCCCTAACAAGTGGCAACAATTAAGTTAGTCGTAGATACCAGAAGAACTGGTAAAGATGGAACTCACCCCATCAAGTTTAGAATCATGAATCTGAGTAAGTACTGTGACATTAGCTCAGGTGCAACGGTGCTTCCTACCTCCTTTGATCCTGTGCGTGAAGTTGTGTTAGACGATGACAATCTAGATGATCAACTTCAACAACAGAGAAGAACCTATGAGAAGCGTTTGAGAGAGCTCACTCTGGAGCAGAAGAACAATGCTTCACCAGCGGCATTAAGAAGCATGCTTACCAAGAAAAGCGCAACTGAGTATACAATAGATGCCTTCTGGTTGGAAGAGATAGAACGGTTACAACAATGCAAACGGTTGGGAGGTGCAGAAGTGTACCGCATGACCTACAATATCTTGAAGCAAGAGATGAATATGCATGTGCCCTTCTCACAGTTCACTTCGCGTGATCTCTATGCCTTGGAGACCAAGTTAGCCCAGCGTGGTATGAAGATCAACAGCATTAGTGTATACATGCGCACCTTCAAAGCCATCTGCAACAAGGCTATTAAGCAAGAGCTGGTAGACTATGCTTGGTATCCATTCAGAAGCTTTACCATACGCAAGGAGAAGACCGTTCCCCGTGTGCTTACCATGAGCGAAGTGAAGAAGTTCTTTGAGTTGGACATTCCACGTACAGAGCATATCTACAAGTTCTGGTGCATTGGCAAACTGTTGTTTATGTTGCGTGGTATTAATGTGCGCGATCTCATTAACCTTACCCCTGCTAACATTAAGAACGGTAGAATAATTTACCGCAGAGCAAAGACTGGTAAAATGTATAGCATTCTCCTGATGGCTGAAGCTGAGTGGATCTTCAACCAGTTCACAGATGGGCATACTTTACTATCACTAGTAAGTAAACAAGACCTGCAGAATGAAGCACGGTTGGTGAAGATCTATCACCAGCGAAGTAAGATCATTAACAAGCACCTGAAGAAGTTGGGGTTGCGCATTCGTGCTACTGAAGAGATAACCTCTTATGTGTTCCGGTACACCTTTGCCAACATAGCCAAGCAGATGGGATACAGTAAAGATCTTATAGCTGAAGCATTAGGACATGACTACGGGAACAAGGTTACCGGTATATACTTGGAGCAGTTTGATCAGAAGTTGCTAGACAAGATGACTTTAGCTATATATGAGCGTGTGAATGAAGATGTATCACCCTTCTAGTGTTGTGACTGCTTATGTTAACTCAATTAGCAATGAGCATCTTGAATCTTAATACATAGCTAAACCCCCAGTAGTGATTGGCTGCTGGGGTTTCTCTATTATATTTACAATAACTATTTAAAATACGTATTATGAAATTAAAACTTCACTCTGCACTTTTCCTGTTAATTTCAATAGTCATTTTTAGTTGTAGCAACAAAAAGGATAATTACCTATCAAAAAAAGAAAGAACTATTGTAGGTGGTTTGTATTTCGGCATGCCAAAAGATAGCCTTGAAAGTTTAGTTGGAACTCAGCTTTCAAAAGGCTATTTCAGCGTAAATAAATGTTGGGCGCAATTAATAGAGCCTACTGTTTATTATTATGTAAGTTCATTTGATTACTCAGAATTCAAAAATCCAAATTCAACTTCTCACTTAGGTATTGTGGTTCCTGGATTTAGGAACAATAGACTCGCCTCATGTAATGTATTCCCAGTTTGGGCCGTGGAACATGATCTATCTAATAGCATTTTCCAGCAAGCTAACTTAATGCTATTGATAAACATTCCTAGCCTTCTAGGTGCATCTTATGGCAAAGACTCATTGTACTTCGATGAAGCTGCAACTACCACTGCAATTGAAGCTGCTGGATTCAAAGATTACTCAATAGCGAGCATGGTTCACACCTACAAAACCAAGTTTGGAAAAGTTGAATTTGTTGAAGGACTTCATGATATTTATACAGAATGGCGGGATAGAGACAAGTCCTATATATGTTGGTCATCTGCTATTGACTCAACTACAGGCACGAGCTCTATTGTAAAGGAATACCCATTAATACGCTATGAACTTGACCCCAAGTACGATGAACAACTTGGACTTAATAAATCAGGTCTTTAGCAAATTTCCTGATTGTAAAGATTACTTTTAGTACATTTTACAACAACCACTATACCCGTTGATAATGGTATGAGCGATACCCGTGCCAAACAGCAGGATAATTGTCTGGTTCAGTAAAAACTTTTCTGTACAAAGTTTTATCAAAAGTACTATTTATGTTTGCTTGTATTTGACTTTGAATCTGCGTGAACATTTCGCGTACACTTTCCAAACCTTCTTTAGTATAACGTAACTGACTTTCTAACTTAGCCTTCTCCTTTTCTAATTCTATAATTCTTTGGTCTGGGCTATATAAAACTATCCAGCGGTTAGAATTTTTTACCGCCTTGGTATGAGAAATAGCACTTTCATTTTCTCTTAACCATATTTTCAGCTGCGCAATATGATTCTTTAATCTCATAGCATTTACCTCAAGTAAATCCAATAAAAATCTTGGGGCCTCATCATAATAGTCAAGCTCTAATGTCATTTTTCTTTCCATCATGTATTATTTTTATAGTTCACTTCAAACTTATCATGATCTCCTTGAACGCATCAATACCCGCTTGCAAATTCTCAATGATCTCATCTGCTAATACATCTGGATCAGGGAGATTATCTAAATCGGTTAAGCTCTTGTCTCTGATCCATGAAATGTCTAAACTGGTTTTGTCGCGTGCAGCTAATTCTGTGTACGAAAACTTTCTCCACCTTCCTTCTGGGTTGTTCTCGGGATGATAAGTTTCCTTTCTCTTGCTAATGTTTTCAGCGTTATACAACTTGATGAAATCTTCTAAATCTCCCAGCTGCAAAGGGTTCTTCTTTAATGTGAAGTGTATGTTAGTTCTGAAATCATAGAACCACACTTCCTTTGTCCAAGGGTTCTTAGATGATGGCTTGTTGTCAAAAAACAACACATTCGCTTTTACACCTTGCTTGTAAAATATACCTGTAGGTAATCGCAGAATGGTGTGAAGATTTGTTGTCTCCAAAAGCTTCTTGCGTATTGTTTCGCCAACACCACCTTCAAACAAAACATTGTCTGGCAATACAACGGCAGCTTTACCATCTGCCTTCAACATGGTCTTAATGTGCTGCATGAAATTCAGCTGCTTGTTACTTGTCGTAACATAAAAGTCTTGCCTGTTGTAGGTGAGCTCATCACTGTCTTGTTCTCCTTCTTCATTGGTGAAGGTCATGCTGCTTTTCTTCCCGAACGGTGGATTAGCAAGAACATAATCTACACGGTACCCGGGATCAGAAATAAGTGCATCGGCAGGAGAGATGTGACTGTCACTTTCAAAGTCCCCAATGTTATGCAGGAACAAGTTCATGAGCGCCATTCTTCTGGTACCCGCAACAATCTCATTCCCATAAAACGTCTGCATCTTCAAGAACTCTTTTTGTTCCTTGTTCAGAGAATAATTTTTAGGATCTGCTATGTAATCGTAAGCTGCAAGAAAGAATCCACCCGTTCCACACGCTGGATCTGAAATAGTCTTCATAGGTTCAGGACGCATGCACGCAACCATTGCGCGAATTAATGCGCGTGGTGTAAAATATTGTCCCGCTCCACTCTTGGTATCCTCAGCGTTTTTCTCTAACAACCCCTCGTAAATCTTACCCTTAATGTCAGCACCCATTGTGCTCCATTGTTCCTTATCTATCATGTCTATTAGCTTGAACAACTTTGATGGATCTTGAATTTTGTTCTGGCTCTTGGTGAAGATTTGTCCCAAGAAACCTTTGGAGTGTGCAAGCTGTCTGAGTGTTTCGGTGTAATGCACTTCCAACTCTGAACCGCGCTTATCTGTGAGTGCTTGCCAATTGTATTTAGCAGGAATAGGTAATGGACGATTGTATGGTGGTCTACTAAACTCATCTGCCATCTTCAAGAACAACAGGTAAGTTAGCTGTTCTAGGTAATCTCCGTAACCCACTCCATCATCGCGAAGCACGGTAGAAAAACTCCATACTTTACTTATAATACTTGATGTATTGTTTGCTTCTGTGCTCATATTTTTTTAATTACAACGCCAACTCAATTCCCACTTAATGTTAGATTCTGCAGAACTTATATCACTGCTGATGGATGATTCTGCAGAACTAATTTCACTGCTAAGTCTGCGTTGAACAGACTCCAATTTTGTACTTATCTCATTTATCTCTTTACTTAAATCGCCTGTGTTATCATAGGTACTGGTAGGTATGTTATTCACCTGTGACTTAATTGAGTTGATGTCACTCTGCTGTCGCATTACTATCACTAACAGGGATACAATTAACCCTGTAGAAACTATTTGATAGCTGTACGGTATTATTTTTTTTAATAAGTCCTTATTTAATTTCATGATACTTATTTAATATAAAATTTAGTCGCACCTTGAGTAAACCGCATCCTCAACATCTTGTATATCACCAGACAAATCACTATGCATTTCTGAAATCTGATCTTGCAAATCTTCTATTTGAACCTCTTGTCTTATCATAAAAATTAGTAACAATACAATAATCGCTATCATGTACGATTTTTGAGAAACATTGAATTCAAATGTTGGCTTACTCAACTTAATTTTCTCGTGTTTATTTATCACAAAAAAATAAACAAACCACGCTAAAAAAAGAACTACAAATGCAATGACTCCAATTTTACCTGAATTATCCATGAGTTTATTTGTTTTTCTTAGCCTTAGTTTTCTTCTGCGGTTGTGCTTGGACTCTCTCTGCTTTGATGCGCTCCAATAAGACACTTGCAGGCTCATCATTTGAATCTTGCAGTACTAACTTACCTTCAAACGCTTTCTTCAATATACTTTGTCTCAATGCTTCTGCCTGCTTCAATCCTTGCTCAATGCTTTCCTCTATTTTTTCTGAGACAGAAAATCGGGATTCTATTTGTTCAACAATCTCCCTTTGCTCATCTATGGAGCAAATCGCCACCGGAACCTCTCTCATATTTTCAAGACTTAGTACTGGTCTCCCAACACCATAGACAAGACCTCCAACCAGCCCTTCACCGTATGTTCTGGACTGAAAATAATACCATAAGTACTTTGACATTCTAACATCTAAAAGCTTCATTAATGCAACAGATTGACTTACATATGCCTCTGGAATATTCTCAGGAGAAACGGCAACTCTGCCCACATTTGCGCCCGTAATTGTCATTAGTAGATCACCAGACTGTACAAGACTTCTTTTCCCTTCTACCTTGTCCGGTAATTTAACAAAAGCTGAACCTTCCAAATCAAGAGCGTTAGTCTTAATATCTTGTGTACGAATGAAAATACTCCCTGCGTTTGAATAATATTTCTTCCAATCTCTTGAACCACTTGTAACATACTTCAACAACACTTCATTGCGCAACCAAATCCATTTGGACGGGATAGGTGGTAACGTTTCATCTACATTAACAGAAGCATATTTCAGTTTAACATTATTCTTTGCGCCTAAGGCTTCAACTTCCTTAATCAAGTTGTCAACACTCGGGTAACTTCCTCTTCTAGTTTTTGTTAATTCTCCTTCAAATGCAGATTTAAGCACCGCCTGTCTGTATATCTTGAGTTGCTGCTTTGCCTTCTTGAGTGTTTCGACGCCATTATCTAGCTCTGAGAATAGTTCTTCAATTTTTGCTACAATGCGGTGCTGTTCTGCAAGTGGGGGTAGGGGAAATGAATAGTTCCAAACAAGATCAGGATCAACATGGGGTATTCCAGTTCCCTTAGCCCTGCTATTAATTTCTAAGAATTTTGATTGCAAGAAAAAATAGGCGTAATCCAAGTTTACACCCGGAAAATAAATTCTAACAAGTGTGCTACCTAAAGCTCCCTTAATAGCCCTTCCAACATAACCTGAGCGAGAACCATCCCACACCATTAAAAAATCGTTGTCCTCACATAGAACACACCCTTCCCCATCTGTATATTCATCAATCAAACCTTGCTCAAAAGCCTTAATATTCACATAAGCTATATGATGTGATTTACTTTGAATCTTTGTTAGACTCTTAGGTTTTTTACCTTTTTGATAAAGTACAAAATCTCCTAGCCGATTTACAACCCAGCTCTTTGGCAATTCTTGATTTATCATGCTACCAACACTTCATTAAGTTCTTGAATAATGGTGTCCATCTCTGTACCAAAGAGCTGCCACATTTTACCTCTACCACCTCTAGCGTCAAACGGTGTGAAATCAAGATCATCTGTATTCAAGTGAACACTGGTAGCAATGTGATCTTTGATAAGGTGCAGCCATTCCATATGTTCCTTCGTGAACTTCATTGTTGCCCCTTGCTGCCTCTTCCACACCCAGTCTGCAAAATTATTATCTACTGTTTTATCAAACGGTGTTAATGCAGTATCTATATCCAAAACTCTTCTCACCAAGGCAACCAATGCAATGAGTTCATTCTTGGGTTGTCCCGTAACGCTCTCAAGTTGTTCATATGCCTTCCATACCTTGAGAGGAGCAAGGGTAGGTTTGGTGCGCAAAAGTTGCTCGCTCAATTCTTTTATCATGTGAAATGTGAGCTCTCTTCTTCTGTAAGGTTGACCATAAAAAATCTGCAGCGCGGTGATCTCTTCTTTGTTCTTTTCTATCCACTCCTTGAAATCGGCAACAACAGTTTGTGCCTCTTGTATTTGATCTTTCACCCAACCACTTTTTGTAACAGAATCTATATTGATAGAATCTATTACTTGGTCATACTTCTTGCGTACATCTATAATGTAATTCCTTAAGTCAGGATTATTAAATACTGCAACTGCTTGGTTAAGTATGGCCTCATGCCGTTGCTTAATCTCATTAGCAATAAACAAAGGTGACTCACCCGTAAACTCTGAGCGCACGTTCAACTCTATACTCTCAAGTGTATCTGGATCATGCGCGTGCAGCAACTGAAACACCACCTCTGAGATATTCTTCCCTTGTGCCTTGTCAGTAAATGTATTTGCTTCGTAATCTGAGATCTGTTTGTTCAGACGCAGTAACCTGTTAGCAAGGGTTGACAACATATCTTCACTTCTATCTCCAACTGCAATGCGCTCCAACACTTCCTTCAGTGATACACCGGGTGCTTTCTCCAGTGGACGGCTATCTGTTTTCTGTGACTGTTCAACACCCACAGCATCTATAATAACAAAATGATCCTTAGCAAATTTAGCAGTGGGCGAACCCTTTGTTCTCAGCTCTTCCAGTGAACACGTGCGCGTTCCTCTGCCCTTCATTTGCTCATAGTAGCTTCTGCTTTTCACATCACGCATGAACAACAACACTTCCAACGGTCTTATATCTGTGCCTGTAGCAATCATGTCTACCGTAACCGCAACACGCGGGTAGTAATCATTTCTAAACTGAGATAAAATAGTCTTAGGATCTTCAACACTTTGGTATGTTATCTTCTTGCAGAAATCGCTTCGCTCATCAAATTCTTCACGCACAATTTCTATGATATCTTCTGCATGACTATCTGTCTTCGCAAATATGAGCATCTTGGGTACTTCAAAATTACCTTGTGCATCTACCCTGTCTGGGAACATGGCTGGCAACTGTAACTTAACCTCTTTTATGATGGTGCGAATTGTACTTGGATTAACAATATCCTTGTCCAATTGCTTACCTGAATATTCTACATCTTCATCAACAGCCTCCCAGAACTTTTTCCTAGTGACGCGCTCACGCTTGTCTACCATTTCACCCATCTTAATAGAAGCACCATCTTTAGAGATTTGTGTCTCTATAGTGTATACATTATAGGGTACCAAGACACCATCTACAACAGCCTTTTCATAACCATAATCAGAGACAACATTCTGGTTAAAATATCCAAAAGTTCTGTTGTCGGGTGTAGCAGTTAGTCCCACCTGAAATGCATCAAAATAATCTAGCACTTGTTTCCATAGGTTGTAGATACTTCGGTGGCACTCATCAATTACTATCACATCAAAAAACTCAATGGGTATTTTTTCGCTGTACACAACAGGCATAGGTTCCTTTGCATAAGAGCGTGCTTCATTTGGGTTCTCCTGTTCAGCACTCTCATCCAATTCAACACCTTTCAAGATGCTGTATAACCGTTGCACCGTGCAGATATATACTTGACTGTCCTCAGGCACGAAAGAACTGGTTAAGCGGTTCACTCCATATAACTCCGGGAACAATCTACTGTCATCTTGTGGCTGATACTTTCTGAACTCACCCTCTGCTTGTTCCCCTAGGTTCTTTGTATCTACCAAAAACAAAACTCGCTCAGCTTTAACATGCTTTAGCAATCGGTAAACAGAAGTAATAGCAGTGAATGTTTTACCTGAACCGGTTGCCATTTGTACCAATGACTTAGGTCTGCCGTTCTTGAATGAAGTCTCAAGATTTGTAATAGCATCAACTTGACAATCTCTAAGGTATGCAGTATCCAACACCGGGAAATCATCTGCCATTCTTGTGCGCAGTGAACGCTCCTTCCTTATCCACTTCGCCAGAGTTTCTGGTCTGTGAAAAGTGAACACCTCTCTGTACCGCGGGTGAGGATCTCGCGCATCACAGAAACGTGTGATAGCACCTGTACTTAAATATAAAAACGGTAACGGTTCATTGTTAATGCGCTTCAACTTAGCACGCGCATATTCTTCCACTTGGTTCTCATGAATAGACATCTTCCCACCTTCTTCTTCACGCTTCGCTTCTATAACACCAACTGGTTTCTGATCTACAAATAATACATAATCTGCAGGACCAACATCTGTAGAATATTCTCTCACCGCAACACCGCGTGCAGCATGTATGTTGAGATCCTTTTTGCTTTGCACAATCCACCCACAAGCCAACAATTGTCGGTCAATATTATCTCTTGCTTCCTGTTCTGGATTCTGGTTCATGTATCAAGCGCAGCAACTACAATAGCAGTAAGGTCTAGTTTACTATTATCAAATGCTAATTGTCCAAAGTTATTCCTTTATATGGATAATTACAACAGTATTGTTTTAGCAGCGAACGTGCAGCTCTGCAATCAACCGTGTGTTTCTGGAATAACAGTATGTACGAGCGTGTGACGGGTGAATACAACAAGAGCCCCACACACTTTCCACTGAGGTGAGTACCCCCTCTCTTTACTACAACGCATAAGCACCTATTAGCAGTGCTTCCGGAAACTCTTTACTACATATGAAACCTATTGCATGCTCACGGTTTTGCATGTACCAACAAAATCCTTAATCATTCAAACAACATCTCTATGAACATTACAAATGGACAGCTTCAAGAAATCATGATTAGTTACAAGCCAACAGAGGGCTTAGATAATGTAAACGCTGTGAACTCATCTCTGGATGCGTACAAGCACATCATCAAATTCTATGATAAGGATACTATCACTTGCCAAGAGCAATTGGTGGTTATGTATCTCAATCGCGCAAACAAACCCATTGGTGTGATACCGCTGTTTAGAGGAGGGCTCACAGGAACGGTGGTAGACATAAAGCTTATTATAAGTATTGCGTTGAAATCGCTCACAAGCAGTATAGTAGTGAGTCATAACCATCCCAGCGGAAACAGGCAACCCAGTAGAGAAGACACACTTATGACAACGCGTTTAAAAGATGCGTGCAAGCTGTTAGATCTCACGCTTCTAGATCACCTTATAGTAACACCTGAAGGGAACTATCTGAGCTTTGCAGATGAAGGTATGTTATAGTAACTAGATTAACCAGATGGATCAAACCGTCTGGTTAATTTACAGATCTTAATTTAGCAATTCCTACAAGACTTCCTATTTGACTTGCTACAGCACTTCCTGCATTAGTTGTTGTTACTTCGCACTAGAAACTTCTGTTTGGGAGCGGGTGAGTATTCACCCGTTTTTTTCACCTTCCTACAAAGTGATGCAAACACAAGCTTTGGCTCAAGTAAATTAACCCGTTGTTCTATAAGTTTGAACTGTGTGTGATGTAAAGATGGTCTATAGCACTTATTGAATGGTATGATCACGCAGTTGTTAGTGTACCCCATCACAGCTTTGTACAGAGCAATTGGATTACGCTTGATCCACTCTCCTACAGATTTTGTTGTTACAGTTCCATCAAGCACTAGATGCACTACGTTGTGTGCAGTGAGCTTATCATTACCGTATGTTTTTACTTGATTTGACATGCACTTTCCTTGCTGCAGGCGCAAAGTTATCTATTCACGTACCCTTTGTCAATAGCTAACTTTTAACAACAGGCATGAGTTATTAGCAACTTGAAAAAATAACCTCTGAAACACGCGTCAGTATTGAACTCTTTACTTAACTTAAATAACATTATTAACCAGATAACGCTTGCACATTTGCTTGTACATTTTGTAGTTCATGTAGTAAAACATCAGTGTTTACAGGTAGCTCAGTTGGATAGAGCATCTGCCTTCTAAGCAGACGGCCAGGGGTTCGAATCCCTTCGGGATCACTAAGAGACAAAAAAGGTCCTCAACGAAAGTTGGGGACTTTTTGTTTGGTGGAATTCGGCCAAGTTTACTTGAGGGCGAATGAAAACAAACAAAAAGCAGGAATGAAATTCCTGAACTTTTTTGTTTCGGAATTCGGAGCCAAAGGGAAATGTAATCCCTTCGGGATCACTAGCAACCAAAAAGCTGTTGGTCTTTTTTATTTAATCTAAATACCTGCAATCATTAACCATAGGAAGGGAGCACCTCATGAAACCATGACTCCAATCACGGTCAATATGTAATATACCTTCACTCAACTCTAAAATTAATGCTTGATTACCTTCCATCTCATCATGATAAAAAACAACTATTCCACCTTGAATATCCTCTACCTGATAAATCTTACCGTAGGTTCTAGCATAGTACACACCTGTACCTTTCGAACAGCTGCTCATAACAAAAGCAGGAGGTTTTTCAGCTTCCGCCATATTTGCTTTGCTCTGGTGTAGGCAGTTTGTGCTCCAATCCCCTAAATAAGCTTCAGGTATGATAATTTGAGAAAATGATACAGTAGCGTTTAGTAATGTAAAGCTCACAACTAACACTATGCTCTTGTAATGTTGGCTCATTCTAATTAACATGTTTGTCTCATATGGTAGGGAATGCCATCAACACCTATCGCAACTTCGAGTGTAATTATTAGCACTACTAGCCAGTCCAGCATCACTACTTCTCAACAGGATACCCTTTCCCCTGCCATCCTGAACCATAGCCTTCACCCAGATTCAATGCTTTGACATTTGTGTAACCATTCTTTTTCAAAATATTGAATGCTTTTTCAATGTTCTCACAATTTTCTAACGTGCAGCAACCGCAGTAAACAACTACTTCTTGCTTTTTATCAACACCCTTTAATTTTAGAAGTAAGTCAGTGTCTTTTTTCTCTGTCATCACACCTACTTGCAAAGAACCTTTTATTTTTCCTTCTGTACCCACATTTAAAATCACGGGGATATCTTTATTTTGTGTGATTCGTAAATTCAAAGTTGCTGCTGTCATTTGCAACTCTTTGTCGGTTGTGTAGGGTGTTTGGGCAAACAAACCAGTGCAAAGGAAAATTACAAATACTGTTAGTGATAGCTCAATTCTATTTTTCATTGTATTCTATTTTTTTGTTTGAAATAGACAATATAAAAATTGGGCCAAAAAGCTTACTCCTTAACCAATCTTATATAGAAGCCGTAAAGCTTGGACAGTTTTTGCACTTTACTTGGTCCTGGAATTTCGAGGTCTCCTGGATCAATAATTTCACTATTATAGGCCCCAGGTTCCATGGTGGCTCTAACCAACACCTGGTCTTTAATAAAAAAGGCACTTTTCGATGGGCTATTCGCCACTGTAGACCAAATAGCCACTGACTCCCCACCTTTAAAAGTTCCATTGAAATTCAAAAATCCATACATTTTCAAGTCAAACTCGCCATCAGATAAAGCTCCACATTGTATTGTAGACAGATTCTTTAATTTACTCAATTCACATTTTAAGCAATAATAATCCAATGGGTATTCTATTTTTGCCTGTCTTTTTGTACTGAAATCGATTAACGAATTCCAATCGGCAGTATTGGCAATTCTCCATCCTTCAAGCAATTCGACTTTACCTAAAACGAACTGATTGTATATACATCCCAAATTTTTATTCGCTTCATTCCAGTTAAAATAACAATAAGCCGGAACCCCATTTTCGCAATAATCTTTCCAGACATTCCAATTACTGGCATAAGACATATTCTCAACGATATTACAATTCTTTGTTGACCATTCACGACCAGCTATTTCCACAGTTTCAATAATAAGACTGCTGTACAACTCAGTCAATTTATCTACCAGCCCAACATATTTCTCCTTACCATTGAAACTTGCATAAAACGGGGACTCTGACATCAATTGGAGCTGCGCATTTGCCGATTCAATTAATGCCTCAGCGTCTTTATACTGACCTGCGTAAATTAGATTATTAGCGTTAGCTACAATTTTTTCAAGTTTTTGACTTTTCTCTTTCAAATCGTCCCACCTAAAATCCGTGTTGTAAACAAAATTAACTTCTTGTCCATTGTAAAATGCCAAATTACCCAGCCCTTGACTCAAGTTGACATCTGCATTAACACGTTGTAATTTAACAATATCCTTTCTTTCCAATTTATTCCATTCGAAACCAAATGAAAATGATACCCCATGTGTATTCAGTCCCATATACTTATTAAATGAGTACCCCACACCTATGCGTATGGCAGAGCTGTTGAAACTATTTGTATGCTTGAAATTCAATGGCATTTGAAAACCCGGTGAAATACGAAAAGTATTGCTACTTAAAAAAGAATAAGGAACTTGTATCGAGAATACTGACAAAGGCTGATAAATAAGTCTACCACCGTAATTAAACCCCTTTTTAAAGTAAGAAAAGCAATAATTCACTCTTCCAAAAAATTGAATTTGCTCATCAAGATCACGTGTCGAAAATTCAGGAACAAAAGACTTTATTCCGAAAGCAAATCTCAAATAATCAGAGATATTAAAGAAATTATCTTTGTATTTCGCAATACTTTTATTTAAACCAACCCCAACCTTATAATGAACATATTGTTCTAAGGGCAATGAACCGAAAAGCAGTGGATCAGAATTGTCCCATACAAAACTGTTCGCATCTATTCCTGTATATTGGACTTGCGACATTGAAACCTCACCCGCGAATGACAGGTGATCGTTATTATCTCTCCAATCACCAATTCCGTCGAGGTTATAACGCATTCCAAAAATGGCCTTTCCACTAAAGTTTGAAAAAACACCCCCATACTTGAAGTCACTCATACCCAAACCGTAAGAAAAATAGGTCCGCTGTGTTTTTCTTGGATGTCTAATTCCAATGTTGTTCGTAAAGAATGCATTCAGCAAATGGGGAGAATTCCCATTTAGGCTGTTTACCAAGACCGTGTTTTTATATGAAACTCCAATGTTTCTTCCCTTCAAAAATAACACATCATTTGGTAGCAAATCATTGTTAAGCGAATACTGATTGTTGAAACTAGACTGAGCTTGAGCAAAATTCAATATGCCGAATAACCCTATGATAAGAAATGTCAATACACGAGCATTCATATCGCTTAGTATAAAATCGTTAATATCCCTGTTGCTTTCTTGCCTTTGCTCTTCGATTCCAATCGAATCACATAATCTCCCTTGGGTAATAAGCCCATGGCATCATTGCCATTAAAAGGAAAATACTGCCCCCCATTATTTTTACCTAATTGTGAATAGACACAAGAATTTTCGGAGTTAAAAACATACATTTCAAAATCCTCCCATTGCTCAATTCCTTTTATCTGTAAAAGATCGTTAAAACCGTCACTGTTCGGGGTGATAACAACTGGAATAGCAATAGAAGCTCCTTCCTCAACGGTATAATTGTTATACGAACTGCAGCTATTCATATCTGTAACAGTTACATTGTAGACACCTGCGTTCAAACCTGAGATATCCTCCATTGTCGAGACGTATCCGGCCGGACCTTCCCAAGAAACAAAATAATTAGACGTGACTGAATTTATTGTTAACTGTATTGACCCGTCTTCGCCAAATGAGGTCCCCTCGATTAAGGAGTTAAGAGCGGGTAGTGGATTTACATTCAATATGATTGAACTTCTCGTGCTCTCACATTGATTTTGTTCATTGAATCGAGTGACGTAATATGTTTTATCTTCTACCGGCAAAACAGAAAGCAAATTCCCCGTATAAAAAGGTAAATTACAATCGGAAGGTGAATTATACCATCGCACCGTATTGCCGCTCGGCAGGGTATTGAACCCTAAATCTATCGAATTGGTATTACTGTAGCAAGTCGTTAAATTCAAATTGTTTAAAGTTGGAAGGGTACAAGTACTTCCTGTTAAAGAAACATTATCAACCACAAAGCCCGGTTGAAATTGAAAAGACTCATCACAAAAAAACTGAAACCCAATGTAAACTGTATTTGTGTTCGCGCATTTGGGAACTGACAACTCATCATGAAAGAAGTCATCGGGCTGATTGCTATGCAAATTTGTTTTTAAAACATTCCAGGTTTGACCATCATACGAGTATACCACTTCACCGTAATCTTTGCCATCTTCACCCAAACATCTCCAATCAAAATTTAACTTAAGTAAGCCATATCCTGAAACATTAAACGACTTGTACAATTTTCCTGAAGGACCCGAATTTGATTGATATCCACCTACAATCTCCCACCCAACATAATGGCTAATTTGCGGAGAGTATCCACTAATTGAATTGTCATTAAAGCCTATTGCCCAAAAATTTGTAGAACCTAGGTTCTCAACCGCCCAAGAATTCCAGTCATTTTCAAACTGAAAGACCTGATTGACTTGACCCAACATATTGAAGGGAAACAAAACAGCTAAAAGTAATCGGGTAATTCGAGACATCATAATTTAATCTAGGATAGGAACTACAATTGACAATCCAAAGCCTTCTGATACATTTGTACCTTGTAATGAAGAAAAATCTTTTTCTTTTTTATCTTGTCCTTTCCATTTCACTGAATTAAAAGCAAAACCAGAGATTCCGGCATTGACAAAAATCTTAAAATATCGAAATGTATATCCAAACGAAGCACTTGCGTCGTAATAGAATCCAGCATCACTTAGGCTTTGACTATTATTATTGACAAAACCAGATTTCATCTTAGATAAACCTGCTCCAGCATCAAGGCCAAGATAAAAACCATACAAGGAAAACTCGCCACTGATAATGACACCTGTATTATTAATTAACAAATAATCTCCGATTTGGTAGTGCGAAAATATTTCTTTGGTGTCACCTGTTGGAGCTGGAATTGTTGAACTCCAAGTACTACTATTCGGAAATTTCTGAGCTAAAGTCCTTGTATGCTTTATACCAATATTCGCATTTGCGCTTCCCCAAAAATCCCCTCCATTCGCACACACCAACCTCCCTACCATCAGGGTAAATCCAGCATTCGAAGAACTAAGAGAATCTTTTTCCCTGAATGAATTGGAATGAATGGTTTGCGTTAAAGATAATTTACCTGTTGAACTAATACCATCTGCCTTAAAGGTTATAAAATCTTGAGCAAACAAACATCCAACACAAGAAAAAAACAAGACGATAAAAATTAATTTTTTCATGCTCATCAAATTTATTTTACGCCCTTAAAAATTCCCGAGAAATATAACGTCACAAAATAATCATCGACAAGAACTTTAATTGGTTTTGTGAAAAATCCTTTATCTTCCCTGAGTTCAGCAACTGTTTCATTGTCGAGATCATTTAAATCGTATTTGACAGTTACATTAAGAAATGCTTCTTGATTGGGATCAACGTAAGCCACACTAAATTCACCATCTGTGCATCCACAGCCTGTATCGAATAATGATTCGGTTAATTGAACGCGCTTCCCTGACACATTCTTAAATTTAAATTGACCTTTAATCGATATTTTACCCGAATTGCTGTTGGACGATACTAACAGTCCCTCTTTCTCAAAAGAAAGCTGCGCAGACAATACCCATGAAGAGAAGACAAAAAAAACACAGAGGAAAATTCTCATATTTTAATCAGTTTATGACATTCACTGGTTTTATTCTGCAAATCAATAACTTTTAAGAAATATAGTCCTTGGGCGAGTCTCTCACCAAATCGGTACATGCTTGTTCCATTCGTTGTAAAACTTTCCACCACATTGCCAAAAGTATCCGTTAAATACAACTCATATTTTCCTTGTTCTGGCAGGATAATACTGAAGGACTCATTGCTTGGATTCGGAAAAACTTTGGTGCCTATAACCCATTCATTTTCACTAATTGTATTAACCAATTGACTATTAAAATAAGAACGTGTATGGCAACCGCCAAGCAAGGTTAACTCTACCCAATAGGCATAGTTCAGCGTGTCTAAAGTTCCGAATTCACAATAATTCTGTGATTCACAACTTACACTCTCCTGTCCTGAAAGGTAGTTGGTTGTCCCCCAAAGCACAGTGTACTGTCCATCCAACACTGAGCCAAGCAAACCAAAGGTTTCATCAATTAATAAGATCTCTACTTCAGGAGGTGCAGGAAATTCAGAAAACGTTATTTCAATTGAATCTACACTAACACAACTTGAAAGTGGATCATTCTCTTCCACCGTAAGTTGTGATATGCCTGTTTGATCCGCAAACCAATCTACTATAACAGAACTGCCCAAATCTGTATTTATTTCCCCACCTTCTATGGTCCACTGAGAGTTCTGAGAATCACAACCATTACACTCGTATATGATGTTCGATGATCCATTGCACAACGTTGCAGAAGCGCTTGTAATCTCCAAATTATGATTGAATAAATCAACAAAATGACTGTTGCTTGGCTCAGAAAGACACGTGAAATTGTTCACGTAGGACATAGACCTCTTTCTTACAGAAAAGTCAGACTGGTAATTATTCGATAATACCAAAGATTCAGAACTAGTTGAATCCAAATAATTCCATTGAATACCATCGGTGGAAATTTCCCAATAATTATAATCCGGATAATTCGAACTTGATGAGACAGTTGACTCAACGATTAATTCTGACTGATTTTCGCAAAGCACCTGACTATTCACAAGATTTCCACCCGAACTTTGAACAAAAACCACGTGCGCAAGATCTGTAGTTTCACAGTTTGCCAATGATTCTGTAATTGATACCGTTACGATATCGCCATCAGCTATACTTATCGTTGAATTATTCGCCAATTGATTGTTCCAAACAACTGTGTTATCTCCAATTTCTTCTAAAAATAAATTCAATGTGTTCGCATTGCATGCGTATAGCGTGTCAACCAAGTTCGAAACTGGATAATCAATAACTGAGACATTGCCGCAATTGGAAATTCTACTTTCACAACCAATGCCCGAATAATCTATTTTAACGTAATAAAAATCTTGTCCACTTTGGCTTGTAGGAGGGGTGAAACAACTTGAATTCGCGCCACTGACAGCTACCCCTGCGGTGTTATCATTTACTAAGCTTGAATACCACTGATAAGAAGGATTACCTGTAGCGTTTATATAATCTACGCAAAGCTCCAAACTATTTGATCCTTGACAAACATTATTTGAAATCGGCAGCTGAGAGATTTCTGCTTGATCGACAACATTTACTGCGAAGAATTGACTGGTTCTGAAGCATACGTCATCCAGTGAGGCAACACAATAAAAATAACGAAGACCGGAATTTAATAGATTGGTGTCTAACGTATTTAAAATCTCACCCTGAAGAATTGTTGCAGATGTCGTTGTCGGCATTGAATTCGAATACCATTGGTATTGTATTCCCACTAATGTCGGACTTGAAGACACTTGAAGTGTTGGTGACCCACCCGTGCAAATCTCCTGCGTTAATGGAGGACTCACGGTAATTTGGAAGGAAGGAGTAACATGAACAGTCGCATGAAGAGTATCAGAGTAGCAAGGGTTGTTTAACAAACCTAAGACACATGAATAAAACCTTGTATTTGCAAATTCAGTAGAAGGACTGTAGGAATTTCCTGTAGCGTTTTGAATTGCATTTCCAATTGACCCTTCTATGGTTGATGAGTACCACTGATATGTAATATTGAGAGAATCTGGAAATAATCCTTCGCATACGATTGGTAAGTTGGGGGAGTCTTGACAAAAATTCAACTCACTTAAGGAAAGATGTAACTTAAGATAGTACAGTGCAAAATCCCCAGGGCATAAATCTCCGTTTAAATGATAGTTCAACTCTTCAAAATCGCCTGAAGTATTAAAACTGTTGAAAGGAACAGAATTAATTGTTATTAGAGAATTATCCACTGGTATATCATTCAACTCCCATGTCAACTGGTAACTTGAAGTGTAAACACATTCACCATTCGAGTTTGTATAATCACATTGAGCCAGAGCCTTGCTTGTAATCAATTCAAACAATACAAACAGCCGTAAAATCAGTTTCGCTTTCATTTCATTATATAAATTAAGCCTACATTGATTGCAAATTGTTTTGGCATCCAATTCGAAGAAGATAAGATGACTGATGACTGACTGCGAGATGCGTCAACCGCATAATCAGAACCAATATCATTCCCATTATTTTTAACAGGAACACCGAATTGAGCTTGAGCAGTTAATGCTAAATCGTTGTTTTTGGGTACATACCAAATAGCTTCTGCTCCAAGGGAGAGAAAATGATAAAGTCTGCTCTCACCGTTAAGTTGGGTGTTGTAACTGTACGATGAATTGTACAAACCCTGACCAGAAAGACTTGATATTTCGGTTGGAAATTGATTGTATAGCCTTGAATTTGAAATTTGATAGCTGTTCGATTTTACAACGTAATTATAATTAATGCCCAACTGATAACCAACTGAAGCGGAATAACCAATAGGTGCATCACTCGAATTAAGCTGATACTTCCATTGCAAATAACCATTGATATACTTACTGCTCAATTCTTCATTGAATCCTTTAACTCTGAGTATATCTGAATAGTTCGAACCTGATACTGACTCTTGATAGTTTTCATTTTGTTCTACACGAAGGGTTCTATTCCCGAACCCACCACCAAATTCAAAGCTGCTGTTACTCCCTTCGCTCCTTCTTCGTTTGCCTATTGAGATCCCGTTTGAATACCCCCGGCACTTGACTTCTTGTCCAAGGAAAGATAATTCAGATGAATATAAAGCAACATCGCCTTGGAAAGAATAGCTCTCAACACCCGTCTTCCTGCCGTTGATAATTTTTTCCAACCGATCGATTTCTGCTTTGTTTGCAATATTATCTAACGAATCTCTGTTGTTGGCTGCCATCAAATTCTTTATACGATCAGATTGCTTTCTAAACTTGTAGTTAATCACACTTTCTGGGTCTCGTAGGTATCCAATGTATTTTAACACCGATTTTTTTTCATCGATAAGACAAGCTCCTGCAATTTTTTTTCTTAAAACAGCTACATCACTTGTATCTGATTCCGAATTATGAGAATAATATTCAAAATCATACAATTTCTCTTTCTTCGAAAGGCTCAGCCTCGCCATAACTTCTGAATAAAGAACTTTGTCTTGGCAGATTACCAACATATTCAAATGACCTAACTGAAGGTAAGATTGGAATTTAGAAGTGTCACCCCTCAAAACGCAGTCTTCAAATAAAGTCTTATAACCACTAAAAGGACGCACTATCAATACTACAGGAAGATCAAGTGTTTTCCCCGCCCAGTCTTTTTGCAATTTTTGATAAAAAATATCTAGCGTATCCTCATCAGAACTGAAAGATAAAATTATTAAGCACTCCTTTTGATCACTTCCGAAATTGTTCGATCTGTTTTCTTCCAAAAAAGAACTCAGTGCGGTATTCAATGAACTTTTCGCTCGCTCAGTTTTATATATACGAACTTCATTTTGGCTAAAAACAACCGTTCCTAAAAAAACTGAAATTATGACCAAAAAAAGTCGTTGGATTTTATTCTTCATTTCAAATTCGATTCTTCCTAATAACCACACCTATTAAAATGGCCAATAAACGTTTTTGTATTCGACCCAATTTTAATAACACCTGGAACCAAATCCACAGGCACAATGTCGACTTCATAAAATATCTCTACACCATTTGCATCATAAGTATCCACACCATACTTATTTGCATATTCTGCATTAAGCGCAAGCACAGCAATACTCGGATCAGAAACTTCTGACCTCCTTGCTTGTTCCAAAGGCATTAATGGAATTACTATTGACGGTCCTCCTTTGATGTTCTTTAAAGACAAATTATATGATTTCACTCCACACTGTTTTTTTAATAGAATCCTCCACTCTCCGCTCTCAAACATGATATTATATTTTGTGACCCCATTTCTAGTAAATGAATCCATATACTTATCTCCTCCATAATCAAATAAAACATCGACTTCCTGATTGACTTCCTTACATTTTTCTCTCAGCTCCAATTTGTAAACCAACTCAGTTCCACAGACATCCACTTTCACCTGAGTATTATCGGTAAGACTTTCGATGACTAGTTGATCCTTCGCACTTTTAGAGACAACCGCTTGTTTCACGGATTCAAATTCTTCACTGCCCAACTTTTGAGACCATTCGACCTCGTACTCATCCTTCGAGTTTGATTTCAACTCTAGTTTAACTTTAGCACCGAAATCATAAGGTGGTAATCCGCTTTCCACAGGAGCCAAAGTAAATTTCACAGAGGGTTCTGCAGAAGGGAACCAAAAGATTGCGACACCAACTTTTGAATTGGCATCAAACTGTTCTTTCATAAACGCAGTAAAATCAACAATATCTTCCATATTCACCAAATTGATTGGGAATTTTAAGTCGTTACAATTCTTCGTGAATTTCGACAGCTCATTGGGGACAAAGAACTTCACACGCTCTCCATCGTCTCCTTTGTCTGCAGGACCAGGAGGGTTCTCTGCAACGATGGCATTTAATCTTTCGCATGGCTGACAAGCCTTGTTTTTTGAGACTGCCCTAACTTTATATTTCGTTTTTCCGCTGGTAAAATCCAAGTTCATGTCGCTACTCGTTTCACTCACCGTGTTAAAAACTACTTTTCCCTTTCTTTCAATAAATTTAGGTAGGTTTTTCTTGTCGTCGGTAAACTCTTCAATTCTAGATTGGACAGCTTGGTAGCTTTGATCGAAAACGAATACAATCCTAGCCTGAGAAAGGACTGTTGCTGTACATGAAATTAAGCAAACAATTGTAAATATTATTCTCATCTTCATATTATTTAGGGTTGCATTGGAGACTGAGATTATCTAGAACTAACACTTTTTTAAACTTACCATCAGCGCCATAAATTTTCACCTCTGCTTTAAACTTACGTTCATTATTAATTTTTCTCAGTTGGGTTCTTAGGTCAAGATTAACGGAATTACCTGAAATTTTCTCAGAATATGAGTAATCATTACCAGCACAGTCACCCGAACACTTAATTTCAAACTGATATTCCAAATTTTCCCCGTTTGAAGTTCCAGGCCAATAGAATTGCGTGCTTCCATTTGCGGCAATCATACTTAATTTAAAAGAATTGTAATCTGCCTTTGACGTTGTTTGGGTAATGGCAGGGCTTGCTGTAATCTCTGTGGTAGCGTTATTGTTTTTTCCAGGAGGTTTGGTATTCTTACCGTTACTTCCGCCACTACCATCTCCCTGACCGGGATTCTGATTTGGTGGATTGCCGCCTCTGTCACTTACCCCATTTTTAGGGTCGACCGGTTGATTTACAGGTATCGGACCGCCACCCTTCTTATTTGTAGTATCAGGTTCTGGCAATTCTACTGGAGGTGGAACAACTACCACCTTCTTTGGCTCAGGCCAAACCAAAAACACCACAAGACCAACTATGACCAGAATAGCAGAAATTGCAATAATTTTTTCTTTGAGGTGCTTTACACCGCCTTTCTTTCCGAAACTGTTTCCGCCTTGGTTTGAAAAATCTGCTCTCATTTTTTTTGAATATAAGTTTTATTTAAGTATACCGTATCTATTTTTATTTTCAAATCATCTAAAACTTGTTTAGCATTGGCATGTAAAGTCTTAGCCAATTTATTGTATTCCGCAATACTAGAAGCTATGAGAATCTTATCTTTAGGATCTTCAGGCTTTAGCGTTTTCAACTTCGTCTCAATCTTTGAAAGATCATAAATACTTAAAAGCAAGGGATTTAAAAGACCTATTTTTTTTGGGTTCCTAATTAATTTATTCAGACAATCTAACTCATTTTTTAGTGAATCAGGAACATTATCAACTACTGCTGTCGACTGACTCCCCCCAGCCTTCGGAGAATCCAAAGGTCCGTTTTTTACCTCCGGAGTGAAAATCATTAAATAAATACACACTCCAAATAAAATAAATCCAAAACAGACACTTACGGCTAAATACTTCTTGAATTTACTTAATTGCTTGGCCTTCGAATTGAGTTTATTATTAAGATTGTGGATTTCAGCCTGATCATTTGTGCTAAGACTCTTCTTTTGAGGATTCATTGCTTGGTTCCTCTGTTGAAGGGCTTCTTGGTCTCTGATTCTTTTTGCATCTGCATCTCTCTGCTCTTGATCTCTCTTTCTTCTCGCCTCCTCCTCTCTTTGTTCTTGCTCCCTTGCTTTCTTTTGTTCTGCTTCTCTTATTTCTCTTTTGCGTTTGACAATATCAATCAATTTACTCCCTTCCATTGCAAATAAACGCGCTCCGTCGGAATATTGATTGTAATAGCGCTCCACATGTTTGGCGTCCACAGAAAAATAAACTCGACTCCCCAAACCGTTGGTGTTTGTCAACAAATCAAGGTCAGAAAATGATTTTACAACGATATAATCTACTGAACCGCCAACTCCTGATTTCGCCTCTGAAAATTGAAAACTTTCTGTGCTGTATTTCTTAGCAAAGGCATTAAAAACTCGAATTGAATCATCCTTAAAATTAACAGCTTTAAACTTTTTCCTGTCCAGCGAGATGTTACAAAATGCTTCGTAGAGGACCTCTAAAAGTTGGAAATTAAAATGACTAATTTTAATGTCACAATCACCCATAATTCCAACCCCAATGGTACTTCCCTCTACTCGGCTACTGGTGTGAGCTTGGGCATAGCCGTAATATTTCAGCAGCGTCCAGGTCTTGCCGTTTTTGTTAAAAACGTACTTTCCTAACATCTCTGTATTCTCAGCACTATCGGTCGTTAGAAAACGGCTTTCCAACAATTCAAAATCGGGAAAATTCGAATCGAAATCTGAAGCGTATCCATTAAAATCGAAAGCCTGAATGTCGAACGCCTCAGATTTTCCGAAAAAAACTAAATACTTCATGTTCTAAGAAAATAATTTATCCCAAAAAGACTTCTTATCTAAATCTTCGTTCGCGCATACTTTGTACAAACTCGTCCAGAAATTTCTTGGATATTCATCGTTTCTAACCACAAGTTGAGCGGACACATTTCCTGCATCATCCTCGCTCTCTAAAACTTTACCCGCAGAATAGTGACCCCAAATAACATTTTTGTCTTTTATCAGTCTATAAAGAGATGGCCTGTTTTTGGAGATAAAATCCTCAACATCCATTGTAGAATCAGGATTTTTATCCCATTGAGAAACCACAACGTAAAACATGCTGTTGTTTAAGATCTCAGGCTGTGCCATCTGTAAGAAATTCACAAAATCGAAATGCAATTGGTCTTCCAACTGATGATTTTGATTCGCAGAAACCCCTCTACCACTTCCGGGACTGTATGGTGTAATGAGTGTAAATACTATCGGTGATTTATCAATTTTCAATCCTTCCAACACAGCACGAATTTTAGCTGGAAAAGCGCCCGCGTTTTCTGTTTTAATGTTCCTTACATCCTCACCGGCTAAATCTAAAAAACACATTTTATGAGGAGGAAGCTTTTTATTGTTGGGAGTAATTTTCAATCCAAAAATATCCAACGTGCCTTTTTGGGTAATAGCATTCAACTGACCTCGCTCGAAATTGGCCACCATGCGGTCAAGCGTTTTCAGACCTTCGGCAAAAGGAAAGTTTACTTCGAAATTGCTACTAAATAACGATCCTTCTCCTGATTTTGCATAGCGCATCAAAGAAGCTAGAAACATTGACTTTCCCGCACCAGGGAAACCAATTGGGATAATGGTTGTGTAGTTTGCTCCAATATCAACAAATTGCACTCCGATTTCATGCATTGATAAATTTGAAAGAAATCTAGACCCTGAAGAACGTCCCAAATCCGTGCTTGAAGCAGAGGTTACCGAATTTATTAGAGGAACAACATCTTCTACGACATTATTTACACTCTGAGGATTTGACTTTTCGTCATCCTGCCCTTCTATATCAAGAGGTTTTATTGTACTCATATCAATTGTTTTTTTAAGAATTAAAATCACGTCCGAAAGATACTTTTTTCGGCTTATCCTCTCCGTCTTTTTTACGAATAAGCATATATATTCCGAGCGGAACAATGAAATCGATAAATAGAACGAGTATTAGAATTCCCCAAGTATCTAGTTTTCCCATTCTCTTTCCAACCGAATCCATGGTGTGGTTAAACTTGCCCATTTCCTTCGATTTCGGGAATAACAATTCAGCTTTGTTGTCTTTATTCAACACCCTCATTTGCACCAATTCATTCTTCCCATTCTCATTGTACGTGATTTTCAATTCATTAACCGCGTTAGCCATTTCGTCGTTTAACTTTACGAGGTCCTCCAATTTTTTAACTGAAATGTCAAAAGCTTTAGGATTTTCTTTTTTTGTCGCTCGATTGTCGCTAATCTCCTTGAAGATGCTATCACCTGGAGACAAAAGTTTTTCATCTTTTGGTTTTTCAAACATCTTTTGCAATTGAGCCATACTCTTAGTTGCCGTCAATGCGTTTCCTATACCAGTGACTCCAGTTTCCAATTGAGCAATAACGCTACTCATCAATTCATCGAAGTGCTGAGCAGCACTCTTGTTTTTCAAATCGAAACTTCCTTCACGAATTTCACCAATCCCATATTTCGCGGAAATATCATTGAATGACTTTAATGCTAATTTAGCACTAGCTCCAAAACCTTGACTTTTCACGATTTCATCTAAGCAATCCTTTCTGTGTCTTTTCAAATCTTCTAAGTCCAGAGAACTCCCCAATTTAACCAATTTCGGGTATTGACTTAAGTTATGTTGAATCGTATCTCTAATTTGGGCCGCCTCTTCTTGCAGCAATTTACGACTATTCATATTCGGATAAAACGAATTGAGGTTGAATATGAAATTGAATAAGGCGCAAACGATATAAAACACCAAGGCTATTTTAACACCACTCACAGCGCGAGCGTATGACAAAACGAGCATTAAAGAAATTAACCCGGATAGGATAAACCCTCCGTATTTCAAACCAAGTGGTTGCAGATAACTAACCCCATCGGCTGTGTGGTAGAAACCCAATGAGAATGCAAATAAACTCACCAACCAACCAATGATTACCAGGTAACGTGGAATTTGTGTAGACTTTTTATTGTTCATGTTTTTTCTGTGTAAGAGGCTAAAATAAATAAAATTCTTTCAATTTTAACAATTAACGTAAAATTAATGTTTACTATCGAAAGCACTTTCGATGAAAAAGAATAAATTAAAATCACAAAAAAATCCCACTTCGCAGCGGGACTTTTCTTTCATTCAATTTTAACTCTATTTAATCTCGTGAACAAAATCACTCATCGACTTCCTTACCTTCTTCGAATTAATCAAATAATCCTTTTCCGGATTACGATATCCAAGTGGAAGAAGCAATACTGACTTCAATCCTTTCGCCTCTAATCCAAGTATGCTATCTACCTCTGCAGGTTTGAATCCCTCCATAGGCGTCGCGTCAACTTCCTCAAATGCGGCAGCTAACATGGCTATTCCCAATGCAATGTATACCTGCTTCGATGCGTGCTCGAAATTCACTTCTGCAGAGCGAGGAACATAACTACTTAAAATGGAATTGCGATACTTCTCCCATCCTTCACATTGCACTCCGCGAACTTCATTCACTAAGTCGAACCACGCATTCACTCGATCTGCAGTGTAGGTGTCCCAAGCCGCAAAAACCAAAAGGTGAGAACAATCTTCAACCTGACTTTGATTGTGTGCAGCTGGCTTCAATTCAGCTTTCAATGCTGGATTCGTAATAACCAACAATTCGTACGGTTGCAATCCACTTGAAGATGGCGACAATCGAATAGCTTCTAAGATTCGCTCAATCTTTTCATCACTCACCTTTTCACCATTCATGGCCTTCGTGGCATATCTCCATTGCATTGCTTCTACTGCATTCATATCATTTTTTTTATTGTCATATTCAGTAACAAGAAGATCTCCTACTTGTTTCAAATAATATAATTTACTTTGAATAGAGAACTACTCACCCAAAAGAATTTTCTCAAACACCTCAACGGGTTGAGCACCAGACACCGCCGACTCTCTGTTGAAGACAAAGTATGGAACTCCGCGTGCTCCGAACTGTTGCGCGGTGTATGCATCTTCATTCACAGCCTCTTCAAATTCATTGGAAGATAAAACTCGTTGCACATCTGCTTCATTCAATCCTACAGCAACCGCAACGCGAATCAGATTCGCTTCTTCATTCAAATTCATATTGTCGGTAAAGTGCGCTTTTAAAAACGCTTCTTTCAATTCAGCTCCTTTACCCAACGACTTCGCGAAATGCAGAACACGATGCGCGTGAAAGGTATTCATGACATACGATGTTCTCAACTTCATATCTAATCCGACTTCTTTCGCCATGCTTTCAACCTGAGACATCATACCATTGACTTGCTCAATGGACATTCCCTTCTTCGCAGCAAGATGCTCCACCACCGACGCTCCTGCATCTTCTGGCTTCACGCTAGAATCCAATTGAAAACTCTTCCATTCAATCTCTACTTCCTTCCCAGTGCTTTTAAGTGCTTCTTCTAAATGACGTTTACCAATGTAACAAAACGGACAAACGATGTCGGACCAAATTTCTATTTTCATGCGTCAAAATTAAGCCAACTTTGCGAAGCAATCTTGCTTGCATCTTGTGAAACATCTTTCGAAGAATCTTGCTTGCATCTTGTGAAACATCTTGTGAAACATCTTGTGCAACATCTTTCGAAGAATCTTGTGCAACATCTTGCGAAGCATCTACTGGTCAAGCTCCTTCAAAATCTTGTTCACATCCTCCTCCGTTGAAGACAACTTCGTCTTACAGATAGCAATAAGTTCTGCAGCGCGTTTTACTTTTTGAGATAGAATATCTACTGTGATTTGTCCCAATTCAATTTCAGATACAATGCCCTGCAATTCTTTAAAGGCGCTTTCGTAGTTCACTTCCTTTTCACTCATCTATTTATTCTTTAATTGATTTTATTGTTCCGTTGTATAATAAGGTTGTTATCTCTTCTCCTGATTTCACCTCGTTCTCTTCAGTTAAAGCTTTACCGTTTACCAAGGTTATACTGAATCCTCGTTTCAAAACGTTACGCGGATCCAACAAGCGAACACTGTTCTCCAATCCATTTAACGCTAACTCTTCTTTCGACAACCGAACGATTATTCGGTTTTTCAGCCCGTCTTGTAATTTTGAAACGGAAACACGTCCTGCCGTTAGCAGCGTTCTGGCGTCATTCGCAAGTGCCTTTGATAGTCCTTGAACATTTCCCTTTTCATTGGTCATGTGCTGTCGCGAACCCGCTCGAATTCCAACACGAAGCGTTTCAACTTTTGAATTGTTCTTGACCAAGGTTGTTTCAACAACAGACCGAAACAAAAGCACAAAAGCATGTAACTTCGATTTTGTTTCGGACAACAGACGCAAGGATTTGTCTGCCAAGGCCTCTTCTGCACGTTGAACCGGCAGCGAGAAATTATGAAATTGCTGAATGAAGTAATTACCGAGATCTGTTGGAGTAATCAGATTCTTATAAGCCACCATATCTGCAACTGACTCATTTATTCGGTGGCCTATTCCCGTTAGAACTGGAAGAGGAAATTCAGCAATAACCTTGCATAAATTCAGATTGTTGTAGCAAGCCAATCCAATATCACCTCCCCCTCCACGAACTATCACCACGGCATCGAAGTGATGCGCTACTTTTCGAATACGATTTAGCTGATTGGTCAGATCAGCGACTGCTTTATCGCCTTGTAATAACGAAGGAAAGAGCATGTGAAAGAATTTGTACTTCCAACTATTGCCATCTATTATGTGGGTGAAATCTTGATAACCATTACTATTGGCAACAGATATGATTGCTAACCGCTGGGGAAGCAGGGGCAAAGACTTTTTTCGATTTAAATCGAAAATGCCTTGCTTCTTCAACGTGAGAATACTGTTCTGCTTCTCTTGTTCTAAATCACCGAGAGTATAGCTCGCATCTATTTCATGAATGGTCAATGAAATACCATATTTTGAATCGAATCCGACCGAAACATTCATGAGCACCTTAATTCCATCTTTCAGCGGTTCTTGAATGGCTTGTATGAAATTCTGATTGATTCGCTCGAAATCGTTCTTCCAAAGGTTTGCGCGCATTTCAGCAAGAATGACCCCGTCTTGTTTCTCAACCAATTCCGGATAGGCATGTCCGCTCTTCGGATAAAGGTTCAGCTTGTTCATTTCAGCAACTATCCAGTAACGGCCATCGAAAGCCGACTGCACAGCTCTGTGAATGCTTTGCGTAAGTTGAAGAAGGGTAAATGTTTTTTTAGCGGCTGACATAGGGAAGTGAAATTAGGACGAAAACGCACCTTTCATTCCATTGTGGATAATTATTTCACCGTGCCAAAAAATTAATTTCACTTTGAATTTTATTGCGGAATTTTATAAAACCCTTGTCATCGCTGAAAATAAATATTTTTTAACATAGGTCGAAGCGATTGGTTTTTTCAACAGTTAAAAACTATTTGCCCTTTCGCGCGAGAAGTCATTCTACTTTTGATATCCCGATTTGAAAAAATCACCCCGTTTTATTTTTTAACCGCTCAACTCCTTTATTCACGGCACTTCCCGCACATACAGGAACAGCTACCGCTTTGACTTTTTTTTCGTGCAGCAACACTGCACACCTAACAAATACTTTCGCCAAGAAGACTAAAAACTATGCACAAAATATTCATTCACGCTGAGAATTTCACTGTATTTCAAGAAAAACAAACCTGGGAAATTGGAAGAATAAATTTCCTTTATGGAGAATTAGCAACAGGAAAAAGCAGTTTAATTAATCTCCTTGAATTATTCCCAAGTAACGATCAAGAAATGAAGGAAGTGAAATACTTCCAGTCGTTTGGTCCTTATGCCAATTTCGAGAACATCGTACACGACAAGAGCAAACCTTTGAAGATTGGCTTTGAGGTGCGCGCCGAAATTGGGGTGTTCACTCAAACGTATGAATTCAAATCAGCCGAAAAGAAAAAGGAAGCAATACTCTCCAATTTCAAAATCATCTTCAACGAAGAACTTGTCTTTGAATACGCCGATGGCGACGGTCAGCTGTTTACCCTTCCTACCTTAAACCTATTCGAAGCGGCGAAAGACTTCGTTTCCAAACAAGAAAAAAATGTTCCTTTAACAGAAGATTGTCCTACCCGATCTGAATTACTCATTGCCGTTTTTCGTTTAGCCGATGACTCAAATTTCATTGGACAAGCCGAGCGCGAATTCTTCCAGCGCACGCCAGCACTGAAAATGAGAAAAAAAGGGCCGAAGCAAGAAAGCGACCTTCCCTTTGAAGATTTTTTCTTTCAACTCTTTGAAATAACTGAATTCAATGGCCTAACCGAATTCGCCGAATCCCTCTCTTGGTTTATCCGTCAATGCTTCTCAACCTTGGGACTTTACTTTCAAAGAAACCTCCTTAACACAACGAAGAATTACAATCGCTTCACGCCTACTGCTTTTAAAACCATTGAAGACGGTTTTAAAAAACTGGATGATTTTGAAATCTTTTCAGACACCAAAACAATTACACCCATTTTCAAAGATTTCGGATTGCCCAAGCCTATTAAGTCTGAGGTTAATGACAGCGAAGGAAACAACTACGGTTATTCCTATCTCTTCGAATATTCGAACAAGAAACGTGTTCAATACTACCAGCTGAGTTCAACGGAACAACGAAAGATCTTCTTACTCACGCAGATCATCGCGCATCAGCACATGCACTGTGAATTCAATTTTCACAATGACCACGGCTGGATGTACCTAGACAATTTAGAAAACCTCATACCTGTTGACGAGCTGGGCATCTTTATCAAAAATATCTTGAAGCATTTTCCGAACTACAACTACTTCTTTGAAACTAGAGGAACGCATATTGAAACTCTTACCAAAGAACTCATTCGTTCAAAGAAAATTAAGAAATCAGAAATTCAAATTTATCACTTCGTGAAAAATAAAAAAAATTGCACTTCGCAAGTAAGTCAACATCGTATTTCAAAAAGAAACGAAGTGTTCCCACCACTCTATAATACCAATAAAATCAATGAAAACTGGAAGAAGAAAATTCCAGATCAACTTCACTTCAATTAAAAAAACAAGGTTGTTAAAACTTTACTTAGCCTTGTTCAACACCACATCTTTGCGTAAATAATTAAACAAAATGAATAAACAAAACGCCACCCACTACCACATTGTCTTGGACAAAAGTGGAAGTATGCAATCGCATTACAAAGAAACCCTTGAAGGGTTGAATGAAAAGCTTCATTCAATCAAAGCCATTCAAGAGCGCAACTTAGATCAGCCGATCTATGTCTCTCTAACCCTTTTCTCAGACAGTCCTGAATTGGTCTTTGAAAATCTACCCGCAGCTGAACTGCCTGTGTTAACTGAAAAAGATTACGTCCTAGACGGAATGACAGGGTTGCTTGACGCCATAGGCACCGTGATTAACCGCATGAAGTATGCAGTAGGACGTGACCTGAAGGAAAAGAACGGCACCGTTATGATTGTTATTTTCACAGATGGTGGAGAGAACGCCTCACGCATGTTCAAATACCAAGAGATCTCTTCTTCCATTAAGGAATTAGAAGCAACCGGAAATTGGAACTTCGCTTTCATTGGAGCCGACATAGATGCTTGGGGAGCCGCGAGCAGATTGAATATGCAACAATCACGTGTGTATTCTTCCCAAAAAGCCAATATCAAAGAAACCATGCACTTTGCCGCTGATGCGCTAGAGAATTCCATTCTTCAAAAAAGATCTGGAAAAAATTGGGAAGGGTTTAGTGAATTATAATTATTAAATTTAGCGTCATGCGAACACGGGTTCATTTATTAAAATCGGAAGAAGTAGACAAAGCTGCCTACCACGAAATCTTGCAACAATTGCAACTATTTTCTGGTCCGCTAGAATTTGTGTCTTCAATAGATGAACCCGTGTTCGATGAAGATGAAGGTATCGAATTCGACAACGAAGACGAGAATGGACGGGATAAAACGCACCCTATTCCCCAAGAAATGATTCAAGACTACGCCTCCTATTCAGATGCGAGCGAGGAAATCTGTTCTTTAGACGCTCATTATGTTGAGGCACCACAAACACTTACTCGATTGAAATGGAATGACATCTTTGCGAGGTGTCAAACCTTCCGAAAAGCAAATGACACCTCAGAATTTGAATTCGTGATTCTCCTTACCGACAAAGGCAATGAATTCAACTGGTTTGCAGCACCTGATCCGAAAGGAGGAAGAAATGGATTCGTACAAACATCAGGACTTGGCTTTTATTTACCTGGTTTTTCAAGAGCGAGCATTGTTTATTTAATCACTACGCATTTGCTTCGTCACTACATGTTCACCGACATTTTCGAGATGTCAGAGGGCGTTCACCAAAAATCGGTGGGATGTATGAACGATTTTTGTGGAAATAAAGCTGAACTCATTTTGAAACTTCGCACGGCCGATTTGTGTTCCGACTGTGTGAAAAGATTGGAAGACAGACAAGTCGATCCTCTTCTTGCTACGCAAGCTTTTGAAATCATGGAGGCCATGCGCGGCGAAATTCTTTTTCGAGACCGCTATTCATTATTGAAGAAGCCCAGTAGAATGACGATTTCCGGACCTAACTTTACAATCAAATTTCCCGACCTTGCTAACATCGAATTAAAACTCGACAAGATTGAAAAAACAATCTACTTGTTCTTCCTAGGCAAACCGGAAGGCGTGAAACTTAACATGCTTGATGAGCATCGCGAGGAACTCACTGAACTGTATTTAAAAGTCAGTCCAACATCAGATAGGGCAACGGCTACAAAAAGAATCAACGAACGCACAGACAATGCGCATACTCAAAAAATAAGCGAGACCATTTCGAAGATTAGAAAAAAAATAAACAATCTCCTTGGAGAGGAAATGGGCGAGCATTATATCATTGCGGGTGCCAATGGTGAGGTGAAGAAGATTGGAGTTGATAGGAATTTAATTTCCTTATCGCAATAATCGATTTTTTCAATTAAAATTTCCCCTGTATATTCACTCTATGAAATACAGAATCCTCTTTTCTCTTTTTTCATGCATCACGCTATTGTCCTGCTCCGTGGAGAAGAAATTGTATTCTACTGGCTATCATATTGAATGGTTTCATTCAAAAAAAGATCAAAAAGAATTCTACGAAACTGAAGAGATTCATTCTTTACCTCTTATCAGCGCATCAGAGAATTCCTCGATAATCCTTCCCGAAGAAACAAGCTCGGTATTACCTATTCAACAAAGTGTTTTCGAAACAGATACCATCGTTCCCACCAATCCAGCTAAGACAGATGAAGAGTATGTAACTGGGAATGTGGTAGAGCCAGGCGGACCAATTTCTCTTGAAACTGAAAACACGCCACTCAACGAAAAAGAGAAAGCACAGCTCGACCGACGAACAAAGTATCTCATTATCTCAGCGGAACTGACCATCTTCCCTCTTTATTTTTTATACCTGCCTTTACTTTTTATTAATCTTCTCGTGATTAAGAAAATTCGAATGTTAGCGAAAAGAAGTCCAAATGAAAGTTACTACTTGAACAAGATAAAACAGTACTGGCGTATCATGTGTTGGCCGCTCTATTTAATTGGCGTTGGCTTGCTTCTTATCTTATTTTTTCTGGCAGTTTACGGCCTATAAACTTGAATTAAAAAAAACAAGTAAAGCCAACAACAAAAACGAAATCACATTCACCACAATTCCAATGGTGAACATGTCTTTGGCCTTAACCCATCCTGTCCCGTAAGCAATCGCATTCGGCGGAGTACTCATGGGAAACATGAAATCACAGCTCGCAGCTAACGTAACTGGAATGGCCCATGCTGCTGGTGAGATCCCATTGGATTGAGCCAACACGCCGACAATAGGAACAAACAACGTAACCATAGCTAAATTGCTCATGAGTGCGGTAAGCAGAAGTCCAATTCCACACAACAAAATCAGATAGGCCGTCGAACTTCCAACGTTCACAACAGCTAACCATTGTGCTAGTCTTTCCAACAAACCCACTTCTTTAAAGGCGAGCGACAAAGACAGTCCTCCGCCAAACATCAACAACACTCCCCAAGACAATTTCTCAGTGTCCTTCCATTCCAACAAAGCAACCGAACGATCATTCGGTTCAACACATTCCTTCGGAATGAAAAACAAAGACAAGCCAAAAGCTAGCGCTATCCAAGTATCGTTAAATGCCGGTAAATTCAACGCTCTAGAAATAGGCGACTGGAAAATCCAGCAAAGAACTGCTCCCAAAAAGATCAGCAACACTCTCTTTTCAGATTTCATCATGCCGCCCATTCCCTCGCGAATGCTATGCAATTCCGCATGAGCACCCTCAATGGTTTCTTTCCGTTTGAAATGAATTTTTGAAAGAACTAGAAAAACCAGTAACAACAAGACCAATGAAAACGGAACACCGTACTTCATCCATTCAACAAATGAAATCTCTTCCCCAAACTGCTCCTTCACTATTCCAGCAGCAGCAACGTTCGGAGGAGTCCCTATTAAAGTCGCCATTCCACCTATGCTTGCGGCATAAGCCACTCCCAAGACCAACGCGCGTTTAAACTTCGCCTCATGCTGATGCGCTGAAAGCAAATGAGCAACAGATGCCGCAATGGGTATCAGCATCATCGCGGTTGCCGTATTGCTAATCCACATGCTTAAAACGTAGGACGATAACATGACGGCAAGTAAAATTCTCGCCTTCGCGTTACCCGCTAGATCCAACAATCGAAAAGCAATCCGTTTATGCAACCCGTGTTTCTCAATAGCCAAAGCCAAAAGGAATCCACCTAGAAATAAAAAAACAAATTTATCGGCATAAGGCACCACCACCTTTTCCATACTCATGACATTCGATATCGGAAAAACCAAAATGGGTATCAACGCCGTAACCGCCATGGGAATAGTTTCAGATATCCACCACCACAGCATAACTAAAACAGTTGACAAGACTACCCGTTCATTCCAAGACAACCAATTCGGCAGCCCAAGAGTTATCGCGAATGCAAGAACAACAGGAAGAAATAAATTTATTTTTCGCATGGACGAATTTAGTACAACAACTGCTTCTTAGAAGCATTCTTCCAACCGGCTTTGTACTCTGCATCGACGAAATAAATTTTCAAATCAGCCTTGTACTCGGCATCTTCAAAATATATTTTCTTAGTCGCTTTGTATTCAGCATCTACGAAAAACCAACGACCGTCGTTGTTACCGGCTTTGTATTCAGCATTCTCCTTATACACCAACAAATCTGCTTTGTACTCGGCATCCACAACATAAACTTTAACCTGAGCCTTGTATTCCGCATCTACAGAATAAATCTTTTGAGCACTCGCGCTAAGTCCAAATGCGCACAATGCAAAAAGTAGAACGATTGATTTCATAACGGTATTTTTTGTTTCAACGAAGATAATCAATGCTTCGCAAGATTCTACGAAAGATGCTTCGCAAGACGCTTCGCGAGATGTTGCACAAGACCCTACACAAGACGCCTCGCGAGACCTTTCGAAGAATCTTACGAAGTATCTTGTAACACATCTTTCGTAGAATCTTGCAAAGTATCTTACGAAGTATCTTGTAACACATCTTTCGTAGAATCTTACAAAGTATCTTACGAAGTATCTTGCAAAGCATCTTTCGAAGAACATATCTTTGTCCCGTGCTGAAAAAAAATCAAATACTCGACATTAAAATAGACCGCTTTGCCTTCGGAGGCAATGGCATTGGACTATTGAAAACCGACAAAGGCGATTTTACCGTTTTTGTTGAAAATACATTCCCTGGACAACTCGTTCGGGCGCAGGTGATCAAGCCCGACAAACGATTTGCGAATTGTAAGTTGGTTGAAGTCTTAGAGAACTCTCCCGATGAAATAGACTTGCCTTTTCAGCGCATACCCGGTGCACCATACGCCGCATGGCCCATTGAAAAGCAACACGAAGCGAAAAAAGATTCTTGTCTTCAACTCTACAAACGCATTGGGAAAATAGAGAACATAGATGAGCTCTTCGACGAATACATCGATTCTCCTTCCGTTTGGAACTACAGAAACAAAATGGAGTATAGCTTCAGTGCCATACGCTACGACCTTCCAACCAAAGAAGAATTAGATGATTTCGGATTAGGATTTAAGCACAGAGGCACTTGGTGGATGGTAGAAAACTTAGACGCTGAATCGGGACTCTTCGATGCGACATTCGAAAATAACCTTCACCGCATTCGTACCTTCTGCATAAACAGCGGACTTCCTGCTTGGCATCCGCCTAAGCGTGAAGGATTCTTCAGATACGTTGTGGTTCGAAAATCTTTCACCCACGACCTCCTTCTGATTAACCTTGTAACCTCTTCGGTTGGACTAGAGCAGTTCGATAGAAATGGATTTGTTAAACTAATTTTAGACATTCTCGGAGAACGTTGTGGAGGAATTATTCATACGTTGAATGATGACACTGGAGATCGCGCAGAACCTTTGAATGGCTCATCGCATCTGCTCTACGGGAATTCTGAAATCGAAGAAATTTTATTGGGATTGAAGTTCAAAGTAAACATGAAGAGCTTCTTTCAAACCAATCCAAAAAGCGCAGAAAGACTTTACACCAAAGCAATAGATTACTGCAATCCAGCTGAGGTTCCGAATGGATATATTCTCGATCTGTTTTGTGGAACAGGAACAATAGGACAACTCATTGCGCAAAAAACTTCTTTGCCTGTCGTGGGAGTAGATATTGTGGAAGCTGCCATCGAAGATGCGAAGAAAAATGCACTAGAAAACAATGTTTCGAATATTGAATTCTTCGCAGCAGATGTAGGAAAATTCTTGTTGGAACAACCGCAGTTTCAAAACCAAATCAATACGTTGGTTCTCGACCCTCCCCGTGGAGGCATTTCGCCAAAGACATTAAGAAAAGTAATCGGACTCGATGCGAAACGTATCGTTTACATCTCATGCAATCCTGCAACACAAGCACGAGACTGCGAGACACTTATTCTTTCTGGATATCAGTTGAAGAAAATTAGCTTCGTCGATCAGTTCCCACACACCTCACATTTGGAGGCGGTGGCTCTTTTCGAAAAAAATTAATTTACCGCTTCGTCGTTTTCAAAGAATCCTTTGAATCGACTTAACATACTCTCACCGAAAGGCTTTCGTGGTTCACGAATTTTCACCGGCTTCTGAGTTTCTTCCTCTTCCGTATGAACAGATTCTTCATTAACACTTTCTGTTAGTGTTCCCTCTTCTATTGAATTTTCGTTCAAGTCTTCCATGGTTTCCATGTATGAAGAGAAATCACCAATAGGAACAAACACTTCTTCTACCTTGGTATCTTCTGATTGAATCTCTGTTTGCATTTCTGACGCTACGTTATCTTCAACTAACTCTTCTCCAAGAACACGCTCGAAATAATCTTCACCCACATTCTCCTCTCCAGTAATAACAAGACCTACGCCGGTAGAAAGAGCTGGTGGCAACTGAGACTCATCTTTATAATTAACTACGTGTTCAATGGGCTTACCAATGCGGCAGTCTAATCCTGTAATGTACTCAACCAATTGCTTAATGTGCTTTAACTGCGCACCACCACCGGTCAATACAATTCCACCAATTAACTTTCTCTCATAGCCACTGCGCATAATTTCAAAGTGAACCAACTCCAAAATTTCCTTCATGCGCGCTTCAATAATTCCAGAAAGCGCACCCAACGTAATTTCCTTTGGCGTTCTGCCACTCAATCCAGGAACAACAACTTTTGCATTTTGTGTTTCAGCGGCTAAGGCAGATCCGTATTGAACCTTCAACTGCTCGGCATGTCTGCTCAAAATTGAACATCCTGTTTTAATATCCTCAGTTAAAATATTTCCACCGAAAGGAATCACAGCAGTGTGACGAATTAATCCGTCATGAAATATTGCAATGTCCGTTGTTCCACCACCAATGTCTACCAATGCAACACCTGCCTCCTTCTCCTCTTCACTCAACACTGCCGCAGAACTCGCAATCGGTTCTAAGGTTAATTCACCCACTTCTAGACCCGACAATTTCACACAACGATAAATATTTTTGATAGCAGGAAGTGAACCCGTAATAATGTGGAAATTCGCTTGTAAACGAACACCCGCCATTCCAACCGGATCTTTAATTCCACCCTCAGTATCTACAGTATACTCTTGCGGAATAACATGTATGATTGATTCTCCTGCCGGAACATGAATCTTGAACATATCGTCCTTCAAAGCCTGAAGATCGCTCATGCTTATCTCTGTTTCTAATTCCTTGCGAGTATATATTCCCGGTTGCTGAATGCTCTTAATGTGCTGACCAGCGATTCCAACATTCACGCGGTGAACTTTAATTCCGCATTCAATCTCGGCTTTTTGAACGGCCTCTTTAATGGAAGCAACCGTTTGATCAATGTTCAAGACAATCCCACGCTTCACCCCGTCGCTTTTACTGCGACCTATTCCAAGAATAGTCACCTTTCCAAGTGAATCTATTTTACCCACAACACAGGCAATCTTGGTTGTTCCAATATCAATTCCAACAACTAATTTTTCTTTGTTGCTCGGGGTTGGAGAATTGTAAGTAGCGAATGTATTGTATTCCATATTCTTAAATAATTATTGAGGTTGTTGTGCAGGCGCAGCCGCTGCGGGTATTAAGTCGTTAGCTATCACAATGGGTGCATTGTTCGTATTCGTTGTCAAGCTATCTGCAGGAGCCGGGAAAACAGAAACTCCGCGCTTTTCACAAATAATTTGATTTTCAAAATTCAAATTAATTCGGCTGTATTTTTCAAGATCCGTGATATACAGTTGTGAACGATAAAACTGAAAAAGCATATTCGTCTTCATTTCCAAATTATAGATACTTCCGTAATCTATCACATGTCTTCCTATTCGTGGAATAACTTCTATGGTGCCCGAGCTTGATAAATGCACATGCTCTACCCAATCTTTTAAATCGGCATTTTTCCGCATGTGATTTCCAAATAAAACGAGCTCATCCAAATAGGTCAGTCCTAAAGAATTCTCGTCGTAATACTCTTTGTTAGCAGGAAACTCCATTGAACCGATTGCACCTTCCACTGAAAAAACCGGAACATAAGCCACCGCACGATCTAGCAAACTGAAAGATTGGCCCAACGTATCTACGTAGAATCCGGTACCATCAGTGTTCAAGACTCTGAACATTGGAGCTCGCTGCTGAATATCAACGTGCAAAATTCCATCTACACCTAAGAACACATTGCACGATTGAACTGCTGGGTGACGATCAACAGCTACTTGAATGGCACCAACATCAATTTGATTAATGGGCGTTCCAATCAACATTCCAAAATGAACGTGAACAATAGAATCCACTTCTCCCTTTGTAATTAACTCATTCACTCCGTCACCGCGTTGAATATTAATTCGAACTTCTGGAACAGGTTGAACGTTGTGTTTTGAAATTGAAAAAGCCCACAGCACGAGCGTTCCAGCGCCCGTAAGCACAAAGAACACCAACACTAAAACCCTCATGAACCAAGAGGATTTCTTCGCTGTATTTTCTTTTTCGTTTTTCATTTTACACGCCTTTCATATATACTTCCAACGGAGAAACGAGAGAATCAATATCTCCTGCTCCTAACGTTAACAGCACATCAAACTGCAGTTTATTTAACAAGGTGAAGATGGCATCTTTCTCTACAAGGTATTTATCAGTCTTTTGAATTTTATCAAATAGCCATTGTGAATCAATTCCCTCAATGGGTAATTCCCGAGCAGGATATATGGGTAATAAAATTGGAATATCTAATAGCTCCAAACTTTCCGCAAATCCATCTGCAAAATCTCTTGTCCTTGAAAACAAATGCGGCTGAAAAATTCCTGCAATTTTTTTATCTGGAAATAATTCACGCACCGAACGAATACAAGCTGAAAGCTCGGTCGGATGGTGCGCGTAGTCATCAATGTATACACCTCGGTCACTTTTAAAGCGCACATCAAATCTTCGCGCAACACCTTTGAAACTTGAAAGAACAGCTGGCAGTTCATTCAACTCAACGCCAGCGAGAAGCGAACAAGCCATAGCCACAACAGCATTCTCCACATTGTGTCTTCCTGGCAAACCCAAACGAACACCTAACAACTCACCTTGTGGAGAATGAAAATCGAAAACATAACTTCCCTCTTCAATCCGAATATTCCTCGCGAAATAATCGGCTTCTGACAAGATACTGTAGGTTAAAACACCTTTCCGCTCTGCCATTAATTCGTCATGAATATTCAATTCCTTTTTCACAACAACATTACCGTCTGCGCGGGTTTGTTTCAAAAACAAAAGGAAACCTTCACGAATACTCTCTTCGTTTCCATAGATATCTAAATGATCCGGGTCCATGGAAGTCAAGGCCGAAATCTTCGGAAATAAAGTCAAAAAACTTCTATCGAATTCATCCGCTTCCACCACCGTTCGTGAAGTATTCGAAAGCAAAACATTGCTATTGAAGTTGGAAGAAATTCCACCTAAAAAAGCATTGCAACCGATGGTTGAATGAAGAATGTGCGCCACCAATGTTGACGTTGTGGTCTTACCATGCGTTCCGCCAATGGCAATGGTTTCATCGAGTTGAGTTATATAACCCAACAACTCGCTGCGTTTCCAAATTCTAAATTCATGTTGAAGGAAATATTGCAGCTGAGAAGAATCTTTTGGAACAGCTGGTGTCCGAACAACAAGCACTTTCTCTTTCGGTGTTGAATGAAGAAGTTGTGGAAGAGACATTACGCTGTCTTCGTACTGAACTGAAATTCCTTCCAATTCCAATTCTGTCGTAAGCGCAGTTGACGTGCGGTCGTATCCCAACACATGCACTCCCTTGCGATGGAAATAGCGCGCAAGGGCCGACATGCCTATGCCACCAATACCCAAGAAATACATGACATCGCATGTTAGCTTACGCTCTTCCATACACCACTTCAATTAAGGTATCTACAATTTCTTCCGTTGCATTAGGCATGGCGAATGCAGCAATATTCTCTTTCAATTCCGCAATCTCATTTTCGTTTTGAAGAAGCGCGGAAACAACTTCCGCCAACTTCAACTCCGCCTCACTATCTCGTACCATCAATGCTGCTCGTTTCGAAACGAGCGCCATTGCATTTTTAGTCTGATGATCTTCCGCAACATTTGGAGAAGGCATAAATACCACTGGCTTTCCTACCAGCGATAGTTCTGAAACACTCATAGCCCCTGCTCTAGAAACAATCACATCGGCAGAAGCATACACCAACGCCATATCTTGAATGAAATCGAATAGTCTCAAACCTGAAGTGCCTTCGTACTTCGCCTCTAAATTCGATTTGTAAATCTTTCCGCATTGCCAAATAATTTGGAACCCTTGCTGAATCCAAGGATTTAAAGACGCCTCAACAGCATTGTTCACAGCGCGTGCGCCTAAACTTCCACCAACAATTAAAATTGTTTTTTTTGTTGAATCGAAATTCAAATTAACCAACGCTTCTTCTTGCGAATAAGGCAACTTCACGAAATCTTTCCGCACGGGATTTCCAGTTAACTGAATCTTCTCTTTTTGAAAGAAAACGTCCATGCTTTCGTACGCCACACATATCGCTTTTGCTCGCTTCGCTAATAATTTATTGGTAACTCCCGCGAATGAATTCTGTTCTTGTAAAACTGTTGGAACACCTGCTTTTCCAGCCGCACGAAGCGTTGGACCACTCGCATAACCTCCAAAACCGACAGCTACTTCTGGGCGAAATTCCTTCACCACAGCTTTCGCCTTCAACATGCTTTTCAATATTTTAATTGGAAGTAAAAAATTCGAAAGCGTTAATTTGCGTTGAAGTCCTGCAATGGGAAGTCCAACAATTTTATATCCCGCTTGAGGAACTTTTTCCATCTCCATCTTTCCTTCTGCCCCAACAAATAAAATCTCGCATTCAGGAAAGCGAGCTCTTATTTCATTCGCAACTGCAATGGCCGGAAAAATATGTCCTCCCGTTCCACCCGCCGATAACAAAACTTTATTTAAACTTCTGTTTTCCATTTGAAATTAAAATGGGGATCCTTCTAATTCATCATTTTGCTCTGCATCATCATTCTCCTCGCTCATCTTCGAGATACTCAGTATAACACCGAACATAATGGCTACGAAAACAATGGACGTTCCACCCATACTTACGAGTGGTAATGGTTGTCCTGTTGTTGGAAATAAATTCACTGCAACTCCCATGTTAATGAAAGCTTGAATGGAAATAACTAAACCCAATCCCAAAGCTGTTAGTCCACCAAAATATTTCGGACTTCGAATGGAAATTCGAATGACACGAAACAAGAAAATAACGTACATGAACATAACCAGCACTCCGCCTAAAATAGAACCATACTCTTCAATAATAAAGGCGTAAATCATATCTGAATAAGGATGCGGCAAAAAATTACGCGACGATCCCGATCCAGGTCCTTTCGGAATAATTCCGCCTTCATAAATCGCATATTGCGCCAATTCAATTTGATATTTTGAATCGTCTATTGCACCAGCTTGAACTTCCTTTCCGATTAAACGATTTTTCCAAGTGCTGTAGCGTGGTAGTAATTTTTCCGGACCCAATTCACCCGCCGCAATAATCAATACAATTAAACCCACACCTACTCCAATTAGCTTAAACAAATGTCTCCACGGCACTCCTCCAAAAACCAGCATTAAAAAACACACAAACCCAATTAATGCGGCAGTTGAGAAGTTTGCAGGAAGAACCAAAGCACAAACTATTGCAATAGGAATAACAATGGGAAGGACACCTTTTCTAAAATCTCCCAATAGCTGACGCTTCACTGTAAGTTGTCGAGCTACATAAATAATTAAAACCAGTTTCGCTAAATCACTCGTTTGAAAAGTCAATCCAATACCCGGTATTCGAATCCAACGATCAGCATTGTTAATATTTGAACCGAAGAACAACGTAAATACCAAGAGCGGAATAACCACCCAAATCATTAATTGTCCTATTCGCGAAAAAAAAGTTAGCGGCAAGAGATGGGTAATATACATAAACGCCATTCCTAGACCGAGCATAGAAATATGCTTGATCAATACTCCCGCGCTGCTCCCACCTTCTGCTTTCCACACCAAAGAAGATACGGCGCTGTATACAGCCAATACTGAAAGGGTGCACAAGAAAAGTGCAACCATCCAGATCACCCGATCTCCCTTTAAATATGAAAGAAATTTCTGCATGATTTACAGTCCTTTCACAGCTACTTTAAACTGACGACCTCTGTCTTCGTAGTTCTCGAACAAATCGAACGAGGCACACGCTGGAGATAACAACACGGTGTCCCCGTCTTTTCCTAAATCATAAGAAACACGAACAGCTTGTTCTGCGCTTTCTGTATCAATAATGGTATCTACAATAGATCCAAATGCTTTTCTAATTTTTGAACTGTCTTTGGTAAGACATACAATCGCTTTCACTTTAGACTTCACCAATTCAGACAATTCAGAATAATCGTTTCCTTTATCTGTTCCACCAGCGATCCAAATGATTGGCTTGTCCACAGATTCCAATGCATACCACGTTGAGTTCACGTTAGTCGCCTTGCTGTCGTTAATGAAACGAATGCCATGAATACTTGCAACAAACTCTAAGCGATGTTCAATGTTCTCGAAGTTCATTAAACTGTCGCGCACTGCCTCTTTTCTTAATTCTAAAAAACGCGCGGCTGCACCTGCTGCCATGCTGTTTTGCAAATTGTGTCTGCCTTGCAATGCTAGTTCTGTAATTTTCATAGTAAATAAATTATGGTTTGTGTTTAGGTTAAAATTTAATTCGTCGCAATAGCCACCTTGCTCATAGGTTTTTCCCTGTTCAATTGAAATAGGAAAAAGAGTGGCGTTCAATACATGTCTGGCCATCGTCTCTTGAGTAATGGCATCGTCTGCATTGAAAATGAAAACATCGTTAGACGTTTGGTTCTGCGCAATGCGAAGTTTCGCATCGGCGTATTTACTTAAATCGTAATCGTAACGATCCAAGTGATCAGGAGTAATGTTCGTTAGAATAGCAATGTCCGCTTTGAACGAATACATATTGTCCAATTGAAAACTGCTTACTTCCAACACATAAAAATCGAAATTCTCTTCGGCCACTTGTCTCGCGAAACTCTTTCCAACATTTCCACCAAGACCTACATTCAATCCTGCGTTTTTAAGAATGTGGTAAGTCAATAAAGTCGTCGTAGTCTTACCATTACTTCCTGTAATTGCAATGAGCTTCGCTTTTGTGTAACGGTATGCGAATTCCAATTCCGACAACACTGGAATATTCTTTTCGTGCAGCGCAACTATCAATCTGGCCGAGTTCGGAATACCCGGACTCTTCACTACTTCATCTGCATTCAGAATTAATTCATCTGTGTGTGTGCCCTCTTCGAAAGCAACACCGTGTGCATTCAATTCAGCTTTGTATTTGTCTTTCAACAACCCTTTATCTGAAAGGAATACATCGTAGCCCATCTTCTTTGCAAGCACTGCCGTGCCCGCTCCGCTTTCGCCTCCACCAAGTATGACTAATCGCTTATTCATTATCTTACTTTTAGAGTGATGATGGTTAATACAGCGAGCATAATTCCGATGATCCAGAAGCGAGAAACAATTTTCGATTCGTGCATTCCTTTGCGTTGATAATGATGGTGAAGGGGTGACATTAAGAAGATGCGACGACCTTCGCCATACTTTTTCTTGGTGTATTTGAAATACCCCACTTGAATCATTACGCTCAAGTTTTCCACCAAGAATATTCCACACAACACCGGAATCAAAAGTTCCTTTCGAATAGCGATTGAGAAGGTGGCAATAATTCCACCGAGAGCCAAGCTTCCTGTATCTCCCATGAATACTTGAGCAGGGAAACTGTTAAACCAAAGAAATCCAACACACGCACCCACAAAAGCTGCAATGAAAACAGTAAGTTCACCGCTGTGCGGGATATACATTACGTTCAGATAATCTGCGAAAATGTAGTTCCCCGAAACGTATGCAAAAATGGCTAGTGTAATTCCGATGATGGCGCTTGTTCCAGTTGCCAATCCATCGATGCCATCGGTAATATTCGCACCGTTTGAAACAGCGGTTACAATGAATATTACAATTACTGCAAACACACCCCACAATACCCAAGGGCTCTCCATGCTGTCTGGAACCAACCATGCGTAGTCAAATTCGTTGCCTTTAATGAAGGGAATGGTAGTCTTTAAACTCTTCTCTTCTTGCCACTGCATGGCTTGTTGCTCTTGCGTAGCATTTTGAATTTGCACATCCGAAACTTTCTCTTTAATGGTCACAGAGGGATTCCAATAAAGCATGCTCGCTACAATAATACCTACGCCAATTTGTCCAACTATTTTGCTCTTCCCAGCAAGTCCTTCTTTGTTCTTTTTGAAAACTTTGATGTAGTCGTCTAAGAATCCGATAAGTCCCAACCAGATGGTTGCAATGATCATCGTTTGAATATAGATGTTCGTCAAATCGGCTAACAACAATGTCGGAACTAGTATAGCTGCGAGAATGATAAGTCCGCCCATTGTAGGAGTACCCGCCTTCTGCATTTGACCATCCAAACCCAAATCGCGAATGGTTTCACCCACTTGCTTTTTCCGGAGCATGCGAATCAACGACTTTCCAAAAATCATTGAAATCGTTAATGAAATAAGGATGCTTAAAGCAGCGCGAAACGACAAGTAGTGAAACAACCCTGATCCAGGGAAATGCATGTGCTTGTCGAGGTATTCAAATAAGTGGTACAACATACTTAGTTCGTTTGAAAGAGTTCTGTTATAATTTGTAAATCGTCAAATGGATATTTCACTCCGTTGACCTCTTGATATTTCTCGTGTCCCTTTCCTGCAATGAGAATTATATCACCTGGCTTTGCCAGTGAGCACGCCACTTCTATGGCCTCACGACGATCGGTAACGGACAATACTTTTTTCTTTTGAATAGGGTCAAGACCTGCTACCATTTCTTGAATAATCGCCTTCGGATCTTCGCTGCGCGGATTGTCGCTGGTCACAATTACACGATCACTTTTATTAGCAGCGATAGACGCCATAACCGGACGTTTTGCGCGATCACGATCGCCACCGCAACCCACGATTGAAATAATTTCCTCTTTACCCCTTACAGACTGGATTGTGTCCAACACATTTTCCAATGCATCAGGCGTATGCGCATAATCGACTATCGCTGTTGTTCCATCTGATTTACGAATGTGTTGAAAGCGTCCTTCAGGCGCGCCTAGAGCAGAAAGATGAACAAGAACCGTTGTTTCATCTGTTCCCAGTTCAACGGCGGCTGCGAATACCGCAGTTAAGTTGTAGGCATTGAATTCTCCAATAAGAGGTGAATGCAATTCAAACCGATCAATATTAATTTGAAGTCCATCAAGGGTGTTCTCAATTAATTTGGTCTTGTAATCAGCCATCGTATGCAACGCATAGGTTCGAACACGCCCCTTGCAAGCAGAAACCAAAGCATCGTGATAACGATCATCTGCATTCACTACTGCGTATGCATTCGGACCTAGTTGATCAAATAAAATCTTCTTTGCTTTAATGTATTCATTCATTGAACCGTGATAGTCCAAATGATCATGTGTCAAATTCGTGAAAATGGCTCCTTCAATGTGCACTCCTGCCATTCTATTTTGATGCAATGCATGCGAGGAGGCCTCCATGAATACATGCGTGCAACCTTCACGCTGCATGCGTGCCAATAAATCGTTCAACGCAACAGCATCCGGTGTTGTATGTGTGGAAGGAATTTCAACTTCGTTAATACGATTCACAACGGTTGAAAGCAATCCGCATTTGATACCCATTGAACGGTACAATCGGAATAACAAAGTCGCTACTGTTGTTTTGCCATTGGTTCCTGTTACCGCTAACACCTTCATTTTTTCTGAAGGATTTTCATAAAAATTCGAAGCCATTATTCCCAATGCTTTGGAAGTATCAGCTACTTGAACATAAACAATATTCTCTTCCAATTTCTCAGGAAGATCTTGACAAACCACTGCAGCAGCGCCTAACTCAATGGCCTTTGCAATAAATGAATGTCCGTCAGATTGAATTCCCTTTACAGCAACGAATAACGCCATTGGACGAACTGCTCGCGAGTCTGAGGTTAAGCTCTCAACCGCAACATTGGTTGTTCCTACAACACCTTCCAGTCGCACTTTGTACAATATGTCTTGCAGCAGCTTCATTGTAAAGTAATTTGAATGTTTTGATGATTGGATTTTGTTCCGGGAAGTATGCTTTGAGAAACGACTTTGCCATACCCCTTTGAGGAAACTTTCAATCCTCTTTTTTCTAGAACATAAAGTGCATCTGTGAGACCCATTCCTCGAACATCTGGGACTTGATTTCCACTTGCGTCTTTGCTCGATAGCGCCATATTTCCGTTTAACACTTCAGCACGAACAAATTGAGCATCGGTTTGAATGGCATAAGGAAATTGAACATGAGCCATTGCCTTGCGCAATGCACCAGATTCGCCAGACAAAATAGTTGGCACCCATGGTTGGGCTACGAACGTGCTGTCATTACCCATTGCATTATGGGGAATGTCTAATTCGGTTCCAAATAATATATTCGCCAAATCGCGAAAAACAGGAGCCGCAATTTTTCCACCAAATGCTTCGAAAACTCTTGCCTTGTTTATGACTACTATGCAAGAATATTTTGGATTTTCCGCAGGAAAGTAACCCACAAATGATGCTCTGTGTGCCGTTTCCAAATAATGGCCATTCTCATAAATTCGAGCTGTACCTGTTTTACCTGCCGCTCTGTATGGAGAATTTGCAAATGTCTTTTTTCCTGTACCTATTGTTGTTACCGCTTCCATCAACTTGCGGCCCTTCGCAATTGTTTCCGGTCTTAAGAAATTCTCACGAATAACAACAGGTTCAAATTTCTCATAAGTCAATCCATTCTTTCTGATTTCACTCACCAATCTTGGCTTCATGAATCTTCCGCCATTCGCAATGGCATTGTAAAAACACAGTTGATGCAATGGCGTAACTTGCAGCTCATAGCCAACAGCCATTTGTGTTAGACTTAAGTCACTCCACCCTGCTTCTTTCGTTGTTCTTTTAACAATTGATTTACCCTCTCCTAAAAGATCTATTCCTACCAATTGTCCGTATCCGAATTTTTCTAAATAATCCAGAAATTTCTGTGGCTTACTTCCAAATACATCGCGAACAATCATCGCTGTTCCAACATTCGAAGACTTAGCGAAAACTTGTTCAATGGTAATGGATCCGCATGCTTTCACATCTTTCAACGTGTGTGATCCTATGGTAAATTCTCCTGAACCCGTATGAACAACTTTACCTAAATCCAAGTTACCCTCTTCAATCGCTGCAAGTAAACTCGCTAACTTCATTGTAGAGCCCGGCTCAACGCTTTGAGTTAAAGCCAAATTCTCTATTTCGTAAAACTTCTTCGCTACAGAATCATAGGTCAAATTAGCAAGTGCCTTGATATAGCCTGTCTTCACCTCCATGAGAATTACACATCCCCAATCGGCCTTGTTCACTTCCATCGTGTGACGTAAAGAACTCTGTGCAGCATCTTGCAAATGCACATCCAAGGTCGTTACAACATCGAATCCTGGCTCAGGCTCTACAACGTACTCATCGGTCATCGGCATCCAGGTATCGCCAGCTATTTTCTGCTGCATTTGTTTACCAACTTTTCCTCGCAACAACGAATCATAAGAAGCCTCAAGCCCAACCATGTTACTCTCTCTGAAAATCCCAATGGTTCTTGCTGCAAGCGCTCCGAATGGCTTTGCTCTTTTTTCCTTTTGGAGAATGATAAATCCGTTTTTTAATTTTTTCTCTTTAATAAACGGAAGCTTTTTGAATCGTTGAAGTTGATTGTAATTCAGGTGATCTCCAACCTTCATATATCGGTTGTTCGAACCTACTGCATTCTGAAACATCAACTTTATTTCGGCAGCTGTCTTCGTGCCTAAAATCTCTGCTATTCCAGCACTTAAACTGTCTAACTTAGAATTGAATCTTTCGATATTATACCCACCTTTACTATCCCATCGTATCTCAAATTCTGGAATACTCGTAGACAACGGCGAACCGTCCGATGCTAAAATTCTACCTCTTTCCGGTTCAATATCGCGAAGCTGATAGGTAAACTGTGCTGCTCGTCTTTGAGCATCTTCATTCGGGATTGCCTGAATGTAAAATACTTTCCCAATAATAAACAACGCCAAAACGCATAAAACAACGTAGAGAACGTAGATTCGAACAGATATTTTCTTCAATTCATTCATGATTCTTCTTGAAGAAATTCGTGTCTACATCTATAATAAACGGTGTGGTTGTCGAATTAATTAAACCCCACTGTTGAACTTGTCCCACTACTTCGCTGTGCTGCGATTTTACACTGAGTTCACTGGCATTCGTGCTATACTCGGAATTCAAATCATTCAGCCTCTCCTTAGTTCTTTTCATTTCAATTTGAACCGATTCGAAATAGTAAATCATGCTAATCTGAATAAAAAAAAGAACGACAATAAAAAAGAAAAAAGGCATCTGACGCACCAACGACTGACGTGTCAAAAAATCTCCTCCAATAATTTCTCTGAAGGTTATTCCTTTGCGTTTATTCTCTTCTTGGTTTGCCATTTTCATTTTACCGAACGAATATTCATTCGGTTTATAGTTTTATTTTTTTTGTCCTATTCGAAGTTTAGCACTTCGGCTTCTGCCATTTCTTTCTATTTCTTCTTGTGATGGAAGAATCGGTTTGCTCTTCACCGGCTCTATCTGACGCTCGAGATTTCCGAAAAAATCTTTCTTTATCTCCCCTTCCAAATTTCCAGACCGAAGGAAATCTTTCACCAAACGATCTTCCAAACTATGATAACTAATGACCACCAACCTTCCCTCTGGAGCTAACAACTCTAGCGATTGTTGAAGGAACTCTTTCAAAACAGCAATCTCATCGTTCACTACCATTCGAAATGCTTGGAACATTTGCGCCAAGAACTGCTTCTCCTTCCCTCTCTTCGCAAACGATTGCGTGCAGTCTATTAACGCTTGCGTAGTTCCCAAGGGCTTGTGCATATCAATTTCAGTTGCGACTTTGTAGGCTCCGTCTAACTCGCCATACATTCTTAACGCATCTGTAATCTCTTGAACGCTCGACTTGTTGATCCATTCATCTGCAGAAATGCCAGAAGACTGATTCATGCGCATATCCAAGGGACCGTTGAACCGAATCGAAAATCCACGCTCTCCAGAATCGAACTGATGACTGCTCACTCCTAGATCTGCTAGAATTCCATCTACTTGCTGAAAGCCATGAAGCTGAATCCAATTTTTAACAAACCTGAAATTTTGCGGAACAAAAATCAATCGTTCATCTTGCGGGACATTCTTCACTGCTTCACCGTCCTGATCAAATGCAATGAGCTTCCCGGTTGTCAAGTGTTTCAAAATTTCCTTTGCGTGACCGCCGCCACCAAAAGTTACGTCTACATAAACCCCGTTGGGTTTAATGTTCAACCCCTCAATCGACTCGTGCAACAACACTGGGGTGTGATATACCTGCTCCATTATTTGTCGCCTTTTGCGTCAATGTCTTTTCTTACCTCTTCCGCCAACGTTCCAAAATCCATCTCCTCACCCAACACTTCTGCGTTGTATTGATTCAAGGCCCAGATCTCCATTTTCTGACCTAAACCGGAAATAACCAATTCATTCTTCGAACCGTCAACTCCTGCATACTCGAGAAGACTGGCAGGCAATGACAAACGACCTACGCTGTCCAATTCAAGAAGAGTTGCTCCTTTCATGAACTTCCGTTGGAACATCTGATGCTTTTGATTGTATCTGCTCAACTTCGACATTTCCTCATTCACTATGTCCCACTCTGGCTTCGGGTAAACTATTAAGCATTGAGTAAAAATGTCTCGATTCACAACTAAACCATGGTGTAGAACATTCTCCAACTGCTTTTTCAAGCGTGCAGGAAAGAGCAAGCGCCCTTTTGCGTCGACTTTACAGTGGTATTCTCCGAGTAGGTTTAACATTCAATTGTGAATTGTTTTCCAAAAATAATCACTTCTTCCCACTTTTTACCACTACACAGCTAAAAATATCAATTTTGTTAAAAACTTCAGCGACATGCCTACCTTCAATAATCTTTATAACTATTGATTTTCAAGACTTTAAACTAAAATTTACACCTGTGGGAAAAAGTGGGAATGTTGATTACAATGAACACCTCCCGTCATTCACCTCGAATTGTTCATTGCTTGTAACAATGAATGCCCGTTCTCGAATAGAATCGCGTAAATTCGTGAGCTATAGATTATGGAATACACTTTAAAAACCGACGGTGAATACACCTACATAGAGGAAGGAGAAGGCAAGCCGCTTGTTTTACTTCACGGCTTATTCGGAGCATTAAGCAACTTTAAAGACGTGGTAGATCATTTCAAACCACGCTACAAAGTAGTTATACCCATGCTGCCCCTTTACACCATGCCTATGCTTACCACAGGCGTAAAGTCCTTAGCCGAATTTTTACACGACTTCATTCAACACAAGAAATGGGACAAGGTGAATCTTCTTGGGAATTCACTGGGTGGACATGTTGCGCTAGTATACACAAAGAACCACTTAGAAAGAGTTGAGTCACTTATTCTTACAGCCAGCAGCGGTCTTTATGAAAATGCTTTCGGCTCCAGCTTCCCCAGAAGAGAAGACAAAGAATTCATTCGTCAGAAAGTTGCTTTAACATTCTACGACCCTAAACATGCTACTCCTGAATTGGTAGACGAATGCTATGAAGTGGTGAATGACCGCAACCGAGTACTTCGCATTCTTGCGCTAGCAAAAAGTGCGATACGTCACAATATGACTGATGATTTAAAGGACATGAACATTCCGGCGTGTTTAATCTGGGGGAAAAACGACACCATTACCCCACCGGAAGTAGCTGAAGAATTTCAACACAAGCTTCCACAAGCAAAGTTGTATTGGATAGAGGAATGCGGACATGCTCCCATGATGGAACAATCCCATCAATTCAACACTTTACTCGACGCTTGGTTAACTGAGCAAAATATATAACGCACAATGAGCAAAGAATTAATTCATTCTGCAACGTTCGTCAAGTCATCTGTTGAAATCGACAAGTGCCCTCCTCCAGCATACCCTGAATTCGCCTTTATTGGCCGTTCGAACGTGGGAAAGAGTTCACTCATTAATATGTTGGTGAACAAGAAAGGCCTTGCTAAAACATCTTCAAGCCCTGGAAAAACCCAGACCATCAATCACTTCTTAATAAACGAAGAAAAGAATCCCTGGTTTTTGGTCGATCTTCCTGGATACGGTTACGCAAAAACTTCCAAAACAGAACGTAACAAGTGGGGAAGTTTCATTCGAAGCTATTTAGATAAGCGTGAGAACTTGATTTGCACATTCGTGCTTCTCGATTTCAGAATACCGCCGCAGAAAATAGATATTGAATTCATGCAATGGTTAGGAGAGCAAGGACTGCCCTTCTGTATCGCCTTCACGAAGTGTGAAAAACTGACAGAACTCCAGAAAACGATTCGCTTCGATGCGTTTACTGCAGAATTGAAAAAGACCTGGGAAGAAATTCCTCAACATTTCCTTACGGCCGCAGTTGAACGTATGGGGCGCGTTGAAATTCAAGAGCAAATTGCAGCTTGGAGGAAAGAGTTTGCAAACGACTTTACCTTATAATGGAGGATTAATCTTCATTTTTTCCGCATAATAATCGCAGAAATCGCGCATGGTCGCTGCCATGCGAGCATCGCCGGTTGCCTTTTCGAAACTATCTGAAAGAGTCAGCAACGTTTGATGCACGAAGAACGTCATTTCTTCCACCTGCATTTCTTTCGTCCACAAATCTATGCGCATGGTGTTTGCCTCAGCTTTGTCCCACACCGATAAAATCATGGCTTTACATTCAGACTTCTTACCAAGTTCTGGAGCTTCCCATTGAATGATCTCCGGCACATTGTTTTCGTCTAATTCAATATCAATTGTTATGGTCGACTTCTTCATAAATTCGGTTTGTATGCTTGTAATATCTTTTGTGTATTGTCTTCTTTTAGCAACTGACTAACAGAAATTTCAGGATGCTTTTCCATGTAACTTTTGACCATTTGCAACCCCATATAAACACCTAATTGAGGGGCACTCTCTTGAGGTACATTCTCTGCATTGGTGAACGGTCCGTACTCAAACCACTTTTGTACTTCCGTTCTGTTTTTTGAAAAAAGCACCTCTTGTCGCGCTATCTCCTTCCAAACATTCAACTGGTGACTCTGAGTCCAGGTGTATTGCTCTTTAGTCCAAGCCATAAGCGTCGAATCATGAATATCTTCAAACGCCAACCAGGTTAAGTAATGCGCTTTCCCATGAAAAATCATTTCAGTCAGCATGTCCTTTTCGACCTGAATAGTATCTGCTTTCATTAAGTGATAATAAGCCAAATTTTTAATCGCATTCGGAACTAGCTGTTCGCGTGTCATATCTTCTTTTTGATATTGAGGAAAGGGAACAGACTTCGTAATTCTATTGTTCCTGCCTAAATAAAAATCCAAACCAACAGCCAAATAATCATCCGTACTGTAGGCACCTGCGTTGAATCCAGAGTTCATCCAAATCAATTGAGGCAGCTTCATATTTGGAATCAAGGTTTGAAAACGCAAAGTGGACTCAAGAATCTTTTCATGAAGTGAATCGAGTCTCTGCTGTGGATAATTCTTTTCAATCTCAGCTTTCAAATCTTGGAAGTCCTTATTCAAAACAAATCCCTGAACAAGGTTAAATGTAGCAGCGCTATCGCAGGGTCCGGCATTAATAATGCGCTCCAGATAAAGACAGAAAAAAACTCCGTACTTCTGTTTCAGGTTAGACACCTGCACTAAATTTCCCCAATCAGAGTTAAAACAATCCAAATCAAATCTTAAAGGAGTCAGTGATTTCCCTTCTGTTTCAATGTCGATATTCTTATGTTTATCGGCTTCACGGCATGAATAACAAAACATTGTCAACAAAATTGACAATACAACAAGGAAGGAATTCGTTAGCTTTGGCATAGTTATTTGCAAAAGTCACTAAAAAAGATCTTTATATGAAAAAAATAAACACCTTAATTCTGTTCTGCTTCTTGACCTCGTTGTCATTCGCGCAGGAAAAAAAAACAACACCGAGTAAATACCGATTGGGATTTAAAGTTTCTCCGAACATTTCATGGCTCGCGAGCGACAATTCAAACATGACAGTCGGAGACAAATCACTTCAGTTCGGATACGGATTGAATTTCGACATTTTCTTTGCAGATCATTATGCTATTGGCACTGGGTTCAACATTAACAATACTGGCGGAAAGTACTCCTATTTCGCAGAATATACTGGGGATGATATCGACGCTTCGGGAACCGCAATTACCAATATGAAACAAGTCGGCTTAATTAGCCGCGATCTTCGACTTCAGTATCTTCAAATTCCTCTAACGTTTAAAATGAAAACCGACGAGATTGGCTATATCACCTATTGGGGACAATTCGGCTTGGGATTGAATATGAATCTTAAGGCACTTAGCGACGATAATATTGATTATCTCTATTATCAAAATAAAAATTCATACGCTTGGGAAAAATCAAATCGCGAAAGCTCTACAGTTAGCACGAACGATATTAAAAATGAGATAAACATATTTTCCTCTAATTTAATTTTCGCTGCTGGAATAGAGTACAACCTTTCGGGAAACACAAGCCTTTTAGCGGGATTAACTTTCCAAAACGGATTCACAGATGCATTCAAAGGAAAAGGCATTGCGAAAGATCAAAGCACAAATTCACCGGTATTCAATAACGACGCGACAAAAACTGCAAAATCATTTGATTTATCTGGACTTCCAAATTATGTTGAATTGAACATTGGCATTTTATTCTAAGTCTTTACTTTCATTTTGTAAATCCCGTACCTTTGAGGTTCGGGATTTTTTTATGAAAAAAAAGCAGACAGTTGATCATATCGTAAAATGGCTTCGTAATTATTGCGAAACTAGTGGAATGAAGGGTTTCGTTGTAGGAGTAAGCGGTGGAATTGATTCCGCTTTGACATCAACTCTTTGCGCAATGACGGGAAAGCCAACACTACTGGTTGAAATGCCCATTCACCAGGCGCCAAGCCACGTAACGCGTGCGCAGCAGCACATGGATTTTTTAGAGCAGCGATTTGAGCAAGTGAGCACGACTCGAGTGGAACTGACTTCATCATTTGACACTTGGGTAGATTCACTTCCTTCTTCAGATAACCAAGCGCTCTACAATTTAAGCTTAGCCAATTCACGTGCACGTTTACGCATGACAACCCTTTATTATTTCGCTGGTATTCATAGATATCTTGTCACAGGAACTGGAAATAAAGTGGAAGATTTCGGGGTTGGCTTTTACACTAAATACGGAGACGGCGGTGTAGACCTTTCACCCATTGCTGACTTAACAAAGACTGAAGTTTATTCCTTAGCTGAATCGCTTGGAATTCATGAAGACATATTAAATGCTGCACCCACAGATGGTTTATTTGGTGATGATCGCAGCGATGAAGACCAATTGGGAGCTTCCTATCCCGAACTGGAATGGGCCATGAGTTATGTCAAAGGAAAAGAGAGCCCTTCAAAACGTGAGCGAGAAGTTTTGGCCATTTACCAAAAACTAAACACGCAAAACCAACACAAGATGCAGCCCATTCCGGTTTGCACAATACCCGAGGATTTAAGATTATGATGAATTTAGATTTAACAGAAAAGACCGCAGTTGTATGCGGCGCAACACAAGGAATTGGTTTCGCAACGGCAATGCAATTGGCAAAGCAAGGGGCTTCACTCGTTCTTATTGCCCGAAGCGAAGAGCGATTGAAGCATGCCATTTCGCAATTAGAAAATCCAGATAGACACACTTATGCAGTGGCAGATTTTTCGCATCCGCAATCGGTGAAAGATGCCATTCAACAAGTAACTGCAGAGCACACGGTGAATATTCTCGTTAACAACACCGGAGGACCTAATCCAGGCAAGGCCATTGAAGCCGATATTGAAGAATTTCGTCAAGCCTTTAACGCACATTTAATCTGCAATCAAATCTTAGCACAAGCTGTTGTGGAAGGCATGAAAAAATCAGGATACGGTCGTATTGTAAACGTTATCTCTACTTCAGTAAAACAACCTCTTCCAAATTTGGGAGTAAGCAATACCATTCGTGGAGCTGTGGCTAGCTGGAGCAAGACCTTAGCTTCTGAACTCGGAGTTTTCGGAATTACTGTGAATAACGTTCTTCCGGGCGCAACTTCAACCGGACGATTGGAGCAAATCATGAATAATAAAGCGGCTAAAACCGGACACACCGCAGAAGAAGTAAAACACGAAATGGAAAACGAAGTTCCTTTGAAGCGTTTGGCTAAACCCGAAGAAATTGCCAATGCCATTTCTTTCTTATGCTCTCCAGCTGCCGCATACATCAACGGTATTAACTTACCCGTTGACGGTGGAAGAACGCTTTCTCTCTAGTCCTTTTATTTATTCAGTTTGAAGTTTTTCACACATAGTGAAGGACTACTGCTATGGCAACAATAATTGCAATCGTCTCTAAAATTGCTCGAACAACAACCGCAAGAAACGGCAGAGAAAATGAACAAATCATAAGCAATAACGCAATCCAAAAATTCTTACTAAATCCTTCCAATAAAAAAATAGTAAGCGCCGGTAAAAACAAGGCTAGAATAATCAAAAGAACGAATTCTAAATCTGAATTAATTTTCTGCGGAAGATCCTGTGAAACATCTGTTTCAAGATTCTTCGAAAGGCCTTGTGAAACATCTGTTTCAAGATTCTTCGAAAGGCCTTGTGAAACATCTGTTTCAAGATTCTTCGAAAGATTCTTCGAAAGGTCTTGCGGAAGGTCTTGCGAAGCACCTTCGGAACGACCTTGCACCGCATCTTGAAACAGGTCTTGCGAAGCGTCGTTTTCAAGATTCTCCGAAAGATTCTTCGAAAGGTCCTGCGGAAGGTCTTGCGAAGCACCTTCGGAACGACCTTGCACCGCATCTTGAAACAGGTCTTGCGAAGCACCTTCGGAACGACCTTGCTCCGCATCCTGCTTCGCAAAATGATTCCACTCTATATGATACCCCGGCTGGTAAACACGTTTTTCAACCGAGCATGAAGCCAAGGCAAGAAGGGCAAATGCGAAAACAATCCAATTTCTTTTCATTATAAAACGAATAATTTATTCTTCAAATTTAAACTTTCCCTTCAACATAAAACAAAAAAAAGGGTTGACTTTCGACAACCCTTTTTTCATTTCTATTTGCTAAGATTAATATCTGTAAGCGTCGTTCTTAAAAGGTCCAGCAACTGGAACTCCAATGTAATCTGCTTGACTTTGAGACAATGATTCTAACTCAACACCAATCTTTGCCAAGTGCAACATAGCCACTTTCTCATCGAGATTCTTAGGCAATACATAGACTTTGTTCTCGTATTTGTCACGGTGCATCCACAATTCCAACTGAGCCAAAACCTGGTTGGTGAATGAAGCACTCATTACAAACGAAGGGTGACCAGTAGCACAACCCAAGTTCACCAAGCGACCTTCAGCTAAAACTATGATGTCCTTTCCTTCCAAGGTATACTTGTCAACCTGAGGCTTAATGGTATCCTTCGACTCACCATAATTGCTGTTCAACCAAGCCATATCAATTTCATTGTCGAAGTGTCCAATGTTACAAACCACAGCATTGTGCTTCATAGCCATGAAGTGCTTTCCAACAATAATTTGGTGGTTACCGGTAGCTGTAACAATAATATCTGCTTCAGCAATTGCGGTATCCATGCGCTTCACCTCATATCCTTCCATTGCAGCTTGAAGCGCACAAATCGGATCAATTTCAGTTACGATTACACGAACACCTGCGTTGCTCAAAGAATCAGCTGATCCTTTTCCAACATCGCCGTATCCGGCAACAACTGCCACTTTACCAGCCATCATTAAGTCAGTAGCTCTGCGAATTGCGTCTACTAAAGACTCGCGACATCCGTACTTGTTATCGAATTTACTCTTCGTAACAGAGTCATTGATGTTAATGGCAGGAAGCATTAACGTTCCGTTCTTTTCACGGTCGTACAAACGAAGAACTCCAGTAGTTGTCTCCTCAGAGATACCACGAATACCCGCTGCTAATTCAGGAAAACGATCGAACACCATGTTCGTTAAATCGCCACCGTCATCTAAGATCATATTCAAAGCTTCACCGCCTTCGAACGCGTGAAGTGTTTGTTCAATACACCAATCGAATTCCTCTTCGTTCATACCTTTCCAAGCAAACACTGGAATACCTGCAGCAGCAATTGCTGCAGCAGCGTGATCTTGTGTTGAGAAGATGTTACATGAGCTCCAAGAAACTTGTGCTCCCAATTCAATAAGCGTTTCAATTAAAACGGCTGTTTGAATGGTCATGTGAAGACAACCCGCAACGCGAGCGCCTTGCAGAGGCTTGCTGGCTCCGAATTCAGAACGCAAGGACATCAATCCTGGCATCTCTGCTTCCGCCAATAAAATTTCTTTACGTCCCCAAGCTGCGAGAGACATGTCTTTTACTTTGTAGTTCATTGTGCTTGTGAGTGTTTGGCTCATATTTTCAATTATTTGTGTGCAAATGTATAAACAGAACATTAAACAAAAGGTTGAATACCTTAGCAAAAAGATTTTTCATGCCCATTTGGCCACTTCCTTCGAATAAAAACATACTCCTCTGGCACTTAACAGAGTCTGAAGAGGCTTGGATGGACTTAGCCGAAAAGGCAAGACAACACTTCCCTAATCTACTTCCCAATCGCAGGGATATCGAGCGTTTCGCAACATTATTGTTGTTGAAAGAAGCAAAGCTTGAAGATCAACTTCAATACAATGAATTTGGGAAGCCTGTTCTGCGCGATGGCCAATTCATTAGTATTTCACACGATAAGAATCTTGTTGGAATTATTATTCACAAAAGTGAAGTTGGACTCGATATTCAAACCGTTGAAGAACGTATTCACCGCATTGCAAGTAAATTCTGTAATGAAGAAGAATTGAATCAATTTCAGTCTACCGAAGAAAGAACTGCCATCTGGTGTACCAAAGAAGCGATTTTCAAATACTTCGGAACTGATGTTCCATTTGCAGAAAGTATAACCGTAACCGCTATTGATTGGAATTCGGAAGAAATAATTGCTAACTATTCGGGTGTTCATGGCGATCGCATTTTCACCCTCAAGCTCATGAACCTTAACAATACCTTTGTGGTATACACGCAATAATATGAGAAGCTTCTTAACCCTTGCTCTGATTCTTTTTTCTATTTATGTTGAAGGACAATTCCTGTCGGCTCCTGGAACATACATTCATGCGCGCAACATTTCAAATATTTCGGATAGAGAAACCATTATTTGGTCGGAAGACTTCGCCGATGGTATTCCTACCACATGGAGCAATTCTGGCGCACCTGCTCTCGCCGTTTGGGAATACCGCGGGCCTTCAACAAACCCCAATCAACTCGTTGGCTCAAGAGGTTCATGTCTTCCAGACGGCAACGTGGGAGAAGCAATGACCAGCAGCACCGCTTCAAACGGATTTGTGATTTTCGATTCGAATTATTGGGACAACAATTTAAATCCATGTACGGTAGATAATTTCGGAACAGGACAAGCGCCCGGTCCACATCTCTCTTATTTAACCACCCCATCGATTAACCTAACCGGATTCCCAAATTCGGTTTTGGAATTCGAACAATACATTCGCTATTACCTCGGAAATACACGCGTTGAAATTTCCATAGCCAACGGACCGTGGGAAGTTCTTTACACCAACATTCTTGATCAAGGAATTACCACAGCGAACACTCAAACCGTTCGTATGCCTTTGCCGGCTTCAGCAGGAAACCAAAGCAATGTGAAGTTGCGATTTGTCTATGATGGACTTTACTATTTCTGGCAACTCGACGACATTCGTATTGTTCAAGGTTATGCCAATGACTTGATTATTGAAAATTCTTCCTACGGCGATTTCGATTTCAACAATCCCGATCACACTACTGGATTCGAAATGATGGAATACACGCAGTATCCAAGTGTCTTCGCACCATTCGTGCACTTGAAAAGTAATGTGTTCAATTTGGGAACGAATGTTCAAACCAACGTGGCATTGAACGCCCGCATAATCAATGATAATTCTGGCGCATTGATTTTCGAAAGCAATTCCCCCATTCTTTCTGAATTGGCTCCCGGTGCCGACTCCGTTCTTGTTGCAGGAGAATTTCAGATTGACCCAACGGTTTCACACTATAGCGCCTATTTCAACAGTCTTCAGACCGAAACTGATGAGAACATTTTGAATCAAATCGAATGGCTTCAGTTCGATGTGACACCTGTAACATACGCTCGCGATAAAAACAGTTTGGGTTCCATGTTTCTGCCGTCAGCAACATTTGCCGATGCACCCTTCGAGATGGGTGCGGTGTATTTACTTCCTTCTTCTGGGCAACAATTGCATAGTGTAAGTGTCGCCATTGGCGAAGGGACAACGCTTCCATCTTCGGTTTACGCAACAATTTTTCCCTTCTCTCTTTCATCTGGAATTGGAGCTGCTATCGCAACCACACAAGACTTTTCCATTGCGCAAGCTGACATTAATTCTTTTGGAGGTGCAAGCATGAAAGTCCTTTCTTTCGACACGCCCGTAAATTTATCGCAAGGACTGTATCTCGTTACCGTGGGTTCTCCGAACAGCGCGTTCCAGGCCGTGATTGGATTGTCTGGGAAGTCAGAAGACTTGAGTGCGTGGGTTCGTTTCAACAATTCAAACACCGATCTCTTTTACCTCACACGAACTCCCATGATTCGCATGAACTTCGGACCGGTTTCAAACATAACCGAACAATCATTCGGTCAGTCGTTTCAGGTTTATCCGAATCCAGCTAACGAATCTCTTTCCATTCTTTTAAATGAAAAAGAACCCGCTCTGATTGAAATTTTCGACCAAACTGGCAGACGCGTTCATTCCGAAAAAAGCAATGCGCAAGTGTTGAAAATTGAAATGAATATTTCTGAATTTTCTGCTGGAATATATACTGTTAAAGTAATTCAAGCGAATCACTCTTCGTCGCAAATTTTCATCAAGGAATAACGTATGTCCATTAAGTCAAGTACCAGCCTTTGGCTCGGAAAGCGAGTACGAAATTCGTTGTTGAATGAAAATGACCATGCGCAAGAATTGCAGCAAAGCGTTCTAAAAAAACTCTTACATGAGGCCAGTAACACGGCATTTGGAAATGACCACGACTTCAAAAATATTTCAAGTCATTCTGAATGGACAGATGCAGTACCTGTTCGCGACTATGAAGAATTGGTTCCCTACATGGAACGAGCGAAAGCCGGCGAACTTTCTGTTCTATGGCCGGGCATGCCGAAATATTTTTGCAAGACTTCCGGAACAACTAGCGGAACGAAATTCATTCCGCTTACACAAGCATCTTTGCCGAACCACATCGGCTCCGCTCGAAATGCATTGTTGAATTACATTGGTGAAACGGGCAAGTCGAATTTCGTCGACGGTAAAATGATTTTCCTTCAAGGAAGTCCTGAATTAGATAGACTCGATTCAGGCATTTCATACGGAAGACTTTCTGGAATTGTGGCCAATCACGTCCCAGCGTATTTACAAAAGAATCGCATGCCTTCTTACGCAACCAATTGCATTGAAGATTGGGAAACGAAGATCAATCGCATTGTTGAAGAGACCTGCAAACAAGACATGCGACTCATCTCTGGAATTCCAAGTTGGGTGCAGATGTATTTCGAACTGCTACTTGAAAAAACAGGCAAGCAAACCATCAAAGAAATTTTTCCGAATTTCGAATTGTTCGTTTTCGGAGGAGTGAATTTTGCTCCTTACAAATCGAGATTCGCTGAACTCATAGGCGAAGAAATTCCTACCATAGAATTATATCCGGCAAGCGAGGGATTCCTTGCCTATCAAGACAGTCAAGAGGCGGAAGGACTTCGTTTAAACATCAACAGCGGTATCTATTTCGAATTCATCAAAGCAGATGAATACTTCACTGATAATCCGAAACGCTACGCCTTGCATGAAGTTGAGTTGGGTGTTAACTACGCACTCATCCTTAGCAACAACGCTGGACTTTGGGCCTATAGCATTGGCGATACCGTAAAATTTGTTTCACTGAATCCTTATCGCATAATAGTCACTGGAAGAATTAAGCATTTCACCAGTGCCTTTGGTGAACACGTCATTGGTGAAGAGGTCGATCGCGCCATGTCTCATGCATTAACACAACTTCATTTTTCTGTGAATGAATTTCATGTTGCACCGCAGGTGCAGACCGCAGAGGGGCTTCCTTATCACGAATGGATCATTGAGTTCAATGGTGAGGAGCCGAATTTATTGGCACTTCAAGAAATTATAGACAATAAAATGCAAGAACAAAATGTTTACTACAAAGACCTCATTGTAGGAAACGTTCTGCAGCCATTGAAAATAACATCTGTGAAAACAGGCGCTTTCAATGCCTATATGAAATCGGAAGGAAAATTGGGAGGTCAGAATAAAATTCCACGACTTGCGAACGATCGAAAATTGGCCGATGCATTACTTCAACATAAATAAAATACTATTTTTTTTAGCTTCGATGCTGTGCTTTCATGCTAGTGCACAATTGCGTTGGAGCGAGCAAAACGTTAACTACGGAGTCTTCACGAAATACACAGAGCGTGTAAGCGATATTGTTATCTGGAATGAAGGAACAAAAACAGATCATTTACTTCGTGCAGACTTCTCGATAAACTTTCAAGTGCTGTATTCTACCAAAGACGTGCAGCCCGGAGACAGCCTAGTCATTCGAATTAAATTCAACCCCAGAAAAAAAGGAAAATTCAAAGAAGTTGTTCCTGTCTATTTCGCTTCACACAGCGTATCTATTCCGCTTACCATTGTCGCTGAAGTTACCTACGTTAACATAAATGAAGACCTCCCTTGTCCGCATTTCAACGAGAAGCCCACCTCCTGCTGTGGCGGTTTTTCTTTGGATGTTTTGGTCATTGATAAGGTTACACGCAAACCCATTCACGACGCAGATGTGGAAGTTCTGGAACAACGCCAACTTCAACTTGCAAAAAAAACAAATAAAGACGGAGAGATCAATGCTGAAATTCCGATCGGATACTACACGCTCTATGCAGGAAAAGAAGGTTATTTAGGGCAGTCAATCACCACGCAAGTTAATCTGCACAACCATCGATTTATTTTTGAATTGGAAAAGAAAGAAATCGTTCCTCCGCCTCCTTTAATTGTGCCCGTAGATTCAATTCCATTTGTTGTAACCACAGAAACAGATCTTAACAAATCTTTCAGCGAAAAAGATTTCGTTCCGAATAACATTTCGTTTCTGATTGATATCTCCGGATCAATGGCTCAAGGAGAGAAATGGCCATTGACACAGCAAGCGCTTTCTTCGCTATCGGGAGTTATGCGCGCAACGGATCAACTTTCTGTTCTAACTTATTCTGAAAAAGCAAAAGTGCTGTTAAACACAACAAACGGAAATGAAGTTAATGATCTTGGATTGTTGTTGGAAGGAAAGAAGCCGAACGGTCAGACCAGCGGAACGGCTGGATTCAACGCCGCCTTCCGTATGTTGCGTAAATCGAAAATAGACGCGGGTAACAATCAGCTCTATGTGATAACAGACGGTGCCTTTCAGCCCAAAGATGAAAAGCGCATTGAAAAACTTGTTCGTTTAGCGCGCAAACAAAAAATTCACACGACCGTAATTGTGGTGAAAGGAAGTAAATTCGCGAAAGAAAATTTGGAAAAGATTTCTCAATTTGGAGAAGGATCTTTTCTCTGCATTGAAAATGCAGAAGATGCACAATCGAAAATTTTCGAGTTAATTAAGCAGCAATCGAAAAAATGAGCCAAGTAAAAATCATAGGAATTTCCGGTGGAAGTGGATCTGGCAAGACTACTTTTTTAAGTGGATTGAAGGAACGAATTCCCGCTGAACACCTCGCCCTTGTATCTCAGGATAATTATTACAAGCCGCAAATAGAGCAGCACAGAGATGAGAACGGCTGGGTGAATTATGACCTTCCAACCGGGATTGAAAAAGAACGATTGATTCACGACATGAATCAATTGTTGAATGGAAATGCCATTGAGTTTTTGGAATACAACTTCAACAATCCGGCATGGGAACCTCAGAAGATGGTCATTCAACCCGCACCCATTGTTGTGATGGAGGGATTGTTTGTTTTTCATTACAGCGAAATTTTCGAAGTACTTCATCATAAAATTTACCTCGATGCGCCTGTTGATTTACGTTTGGAAAGACGCATCAATCGCGACCTTGGACAACGTGGCTATCCTGAGCACGAAGTTCGTTATCAGTGGGACAATCATGTGCGTCCGGCAGAGATTGAATACCTCGAACCCTTCATTGACCGTTGCGATTTAATCATTGATAGCACCAAGCCCATTGAAAGTGAGATTGATCGTTTGGTAAAACTCCTCGGCTATTAATGGAGATTACGATTTACACAGACGGCGCTGCGAAAGGGAATCCGGGGCCGGGCGGATACGGAGCAGTGCTCATGGCAGGGAAATTCCACAAAGAAATTTCTGAAGGCTTTCGCCTCACCACCAACAACCGCATGGAGCTTATGGCTGTATGCGCCGCGTTGGAATTGTTGAAATTCGATAACAGTCCGGTTACCGTTTACAGCGATTCGAAATACGTTGTTGATGCCGTGGAGAAAAAATGGATTGCCGGCTGGGTAAAGCGCGCTTGGAAGAACGTTAAGAATCCTGATTTATGGAAACGCTACATGGCAGTGGCTGCCAAGCACAACGTGAAATTCGTTTGGGTGAAAGGTCATGCAGGCAATAAATACAACGAACGCTGCGATGAACTTGCCGTTGCGGCAAGCGCGGGAAGAAATTTACCCGCAGACACGTGGTATGAGCAGAATGCCTCATCTGATTAATTGTTTAACTTATTCAATACTATATTTGCTCAAACTTTTGAAAACCATGCGTACAGACCAATACCAAGGACACGATTATTATTTAATGGACGACCTGCTTACCGACGAGCACAAATTGATTCGCGATGCAGCACGTGAGTGGGTAAAAAAAGAAGTTTCTCCAATCATTGAAGAAGCCGCTGAAAATTGCAAATTCCCTCAACACCTATTGCCTGGCCTAGCTAGCATTGGTGCTTTTGGACCTTATATTCCTGAAGAATATGGCGGAGCCGGATTAGATCATATTGCATACGGACTTATCATGCAAGAGTTGGAGCGTTGCGATAGCGGACTTCGTTCTACTGCTTCTGTTCAATCTTCATTAGTAATGTATCCGATTTGGAAATACGGTTCTGAAGAACAACGCATGAAGTTCTTACCGAAATTAGCTTCTGGCGAATGGATCGGTTGCTTCGGATTAACGGAACCAGACCACGGTTCAAACCCTGGTGGAATGACCACGAACTTCAAAGACATGGGCGACCACTATTTGTTGAACGGTGCGAAGATGTGGATCTCAAACGCGCCATTCGCGCAAGTAGCAGTTGTTTGGGCAAAGAACGAAGAAGGACGCATTCACGGAATATTAGTTGAAAGAGGTATGGAAGGATTTTCAACTCCAACCATGCACGGCAAATGGAGCCTTCGCGCAAGCGATACCGGTGAGCTGATTTTCGATAACGTAAAAGTTCCGAAAGAAAACTTGTTACCCGGTCGCTCTGGATTGGGCGGACCACTTTCTTGTTTAGATAGCGCACGTTACGGAATTGCCTGGGGTGCCATTGGTGCAGCATTAGACTGCTACGATGTTGCTCTTCGTTATTCACAAGAGCGCATGCAGTTCGGCAAGCCTATCGGTGCTTTCCAATTGCAACAAAAGAAATTGGCGGAAATGATAACTGAAATCACCAAAGCACAATTGTTGACTCTTCGTTTGGGTCAACTTCGCAACGAAGGTCGTGCGACAAGTTCTATGATCTCTATGGCGAAACGTAACAACGTAGATATGGCGAAAACAGTTGCTAGCAACGCTCGTCAAATGTTAGGCGGAATGGGCATCACAGGTGAATACCCAATTATGCGTCACATGATGAACCTTGAGTCGGTTATTACCTACGAAGGAACGCACGACATTCACTTGTTAATTACAGGTCTAGATGTTACTGGATTCGATGCATTCAAATAATTTTATGAAAAAAAATATTCTTGCATTTATACTAACCCTGGCTTCGGCTGGGGTTTTTGCTCAACAAGCGGCTGGTCCGCATTACGTCTTCACCAATTACAACAGTGTCTTCACGCCTATTCAAGAAGCAACATCTTTGGATGGTGGTTTTGTTTGGGATGATCCGACTTGGACTGTTCCACTCAACTTCACCTTCTATACCGCGAATGACACCATTACAACAATGTACATTGGTGAACTCGGGGCAACAGTATATGGGATTCAAAACGATTCTTTGAGTGATATTTTCCTTCCGTACTATGATGACATTGCGAACGCCGACAACGACACGCTCGTGAGTCCGGTTAGTTATGTCATCGAAGGCCCTCCTGGATTTCAGATTTGTAAAATTGAATGGTTGAATGTGGGCTTTTATGAAGACGGGGCCGCCAATGGAACATTCGCCAACACCACTTCTTTCCAATTGTGGTTGTACGAAAATTCAAATATTTTCGAATACCATTATGGACCAAGCAACATTTCAGATCCCACATTGGTTCACATGTTCGGGGCACCAGCTGCAGCTTATGTTGAAAATCTAAATCAAAATTCCGGATTCGAATGGGACGGTTTCTGGAGCATTAGTGGAAACACAGACTCACCGGCAATTACCCCACTAACGACGAACGAAGTTCTCATGGCGCAAGGGTTTCCTGCCAATGCCCTATTGAGCGGCGAACCTGCTGAAGGAACGGTATATCGTTTTGCACCCACTTTCGTAAATGTTGAAGAAAATAGCCTTGCTACTTTCTATGTTTATCCGAATCCAACAAGCGGACTTCTTAATGTTTTCAATCCGACACAAGAATTGGTTGTTGCGCAAATACTTTCCTCTGAAGGGAAAATTGTACAAATTGAAACCTTGAATGCTGGAAGGAATTTCATTCAAACCGAAAACCTTTCAACGGGATATTACATTCTTCGAGCAAACGGAACGAGCACTTCTTTCCTTAAAAACTAGTTCATGAAAGGCAATTGGCGTAGCCTTCCCGTTATTGTTATTTTAGCAATAATCTGGGGAAGCTCCTTCATTCTCATGAAGCGAGGCATGTTTGCTTTCGACGCCAATGGCATTCAAGTTCCTGTCTTTTCGCCGAATCAAGTTGCTGCTTTAAGATTAGGCATTGCCTCTTTGGTCATGCTTCCCTTCGCATTCATTTTCAAAAGCTGGTTGAAGCGTGAATTAATCTGGTGGTATGTTGTGGTTGGACTATTGGGAAGCGGCATTCCCGCCTTCCTTTTCACGAACTCGCAAATGTTTTTGCACTCGAGCATGTCGGGCATCTTGAATGCACTCACACCGCTCTTCACTTTAATTGTCGGATACCTTGTTTTCAAGAAGTCGGTTCGGAAAATGCAGATAGTTGGCGTTACCCTCGGACTTATTGGCGCCGTTTGCCTAATAAGCTTGCGCGGACTGGGCGACTCGAAGAACATGGCGTACAGCATGCTTATTGTCTTAGCAACGATAAGCTATGGTTTTAGCGTGAACACCATTCACAGTAAACTTCACGGAGTACCTTCATTCGCCATTTCCGCCTATTCTTTATTGGTTATCGGAATTCCTTGTTGGATACTCATTGGCACAGATGGAACGTCCGAAATTCTTCATACCAATACTCACGCTTGGAAAAGTTTCGGCTTCATAGCAACACTTGCTATTTTGGGCACCGCACTCGGAAACATCTTGTTCTTCCGCTTCACTCAAAAGGTGGGCGCACTGGCGGCTTCATCCATCACCTACCTCATTCCCGTTGTGGCAATCATGTGGGGTGTCTACGATGGCGAGCCGTTCACTTGGCTTCACGGTGCCTTTGCTGGGATTATTTTGACGGGGATTTATTTGGTGAATAAACAACCGGCTTCGAGATTCACGGAGTGAAAGATGCGTTGCAAGATTCACGGAGTGAAAGATGTTTTACAAGATTCTTCGAAAGATGGCTACGCGAAGCGTCCTTGTGCAACATCTTGCAAAGCATCTTGTAAGACATCTTGCGAAGCATCTTTCGAAGAATCTTGCATCGCATCTTGAAAAAGATATTGTTTTCAAACGAACAATGTGTATATTTGCACCCCTTAATCGGGAAAAACTAATTAAAAATTAACGTTATGTACGCAATTGTTGAAATAGCAGGGCATCAGTACAAAGTACAAAAAGATCAGCAGATCTTCGTTAATCGTCTTCAAAACGAAGAAGGAACTCAGGTTGAATTCAACCACGTTCTTTTGACTGATGATAACGGTTCGATCACTGTTGGCGCCCCAGCTGTAGAAGGTGTTAAGGTCACCGCACGCGTAGTGAATCACCTTAAAGGAGATAAAGTAATTATCTTCAAAAAGAAACGCCGTAAAGGCTATCAAAAGAAGAACGGTTTCCGTGCTTATTTGACAGAAATTGTAATTGAAAACATTGGTTAACCCCTAATACTAAAAGACAATGGCTCACAAGAAAGGTGTCGGTTCGTCGAAAAACGGCCGTGATTCAGAAAGTAAACGCTTAGGTGTAAAATTATTTGGCGGACAAGTATGTGTTGCTGGTAATATTATCATTCGTCAGCGTGGTACTCGTCACAATGCAGGTTTAAACGTTGGGGTTGGAAAAGACCACACGTTGTATGCATTAACAGACGGAGTAGTAGAATTCCGCAAGAAGAAAGACAACAAGTCGTTCGTTTCGGTTGTTCCTGCACAGGCGTAATCGAGAGTTCGTCTCAACAATTTTCAAAAACTCTCGATCTTTTGGTCGGGAGTTTTTTATTTTATCCAACATCAAGTAACTTCGTCACATGCTTCAAGTACCCTATTTAAGAGAGAACACAGAGAAAGCGCTTAGCGGTTTAGCCAAGCGCAACAAAGATTTTTCAGCAACCGTTGAATCAATTATTTCAGTAGACGAATCACGTCGCAAACTTCAAAACGAACTCGATAATCTTTTGGCCGAATCGAACAAGATTTCGAAGATCATTGGCGATCTTTTCAAGGAAGGAAAAAGAGAAGAAGCAGATGGAATGAAGGTACGCACTACCGAGATAAAAGAAGAGTGCAAAGGCATTGAAACTAACCTTTCTCAACTTGAAGATGAATTGAAACAATTGCTTTACCTTGTTCCAAACGTTCCGCACGAAAGTGTGGTCTTCGGAAAGGGTGCTGATGAAAACGAAGTGGTATACTCTTCTGGAGAAATATCTGCTTTAGGAGAAAACAAATTACCGCACTGGGAATTGTGCGAAAAACACAAGCTCATCGATTTCGAATTGGGAGTAAAAATTACAGGCGCTGGTTTCCCCGTTTATATTGGGAAAGGAGCAAGACTTCAAAGAGCGTTGATTAATTTCTTTTTGGAAGAAGCCATGAAGGCTGGTTATACCGAGCACCAAGTTCCTCACCTCGTGAATGAAGCCAGCGGATACGGCACAGGACAGCTTCCTGACAAAGAAGGACAGATGTATCACGTGGGAGTAGACGACTTGTATTTGATCCCTACGGCGGAAGTTCCGTTAACGAATTTATATCGCGATGTTTTGTTGAAGGAAGAACAACTTCCAATTAAGCTTACTGGATACACGCCTTGCTTTCGCAGAGAAGCAGGTAGTTATGGAAAAGATGTTCGCGGATTGAACCGCTTGCACCAGTTCGATAAAGTAGAAATTGTGCAATTGTCGAAACAAGAAGACAGCTACGCTTTGTTGGAAGACATGGTGAGCCACGTAAAAGGACTTTTAAATAAATTGGAATTGCCTTTCCGCATTCTTCGTCTTTGTGGCGGAGACATGGGATTCACATCTTCTTTGACTTTCGACTTCGAAGTTTACTCTGCAGCGCAAGAGCGTTGGTTAGAAGTAAGCTCTACTTCGAACTTTGAAACGTTTCAGGCCAATCGCTTGAAGTGTCGCTACAAAGGCGCAGATGGCAAAACACAGCTCGTGCATACACTAAACGGCAGCGCCCTTGCGTTACCTCGCATAGTGGCTGCCTTGTTGGAAAATCATCAAGATGAAAATGGCGTGAGAATACCTCAAGCACTTGTACCTTACTGCGGATTTGAACGAATATAATTTTTTGAATATGCGCGTACTATACTTTTTCTTGGCTTCTGCACTATTGCTTTCCATGCATTCATGCACCCCTCCAGACAGAACGGGATATGTAAAACAAGTCGATTCTATCTCGAACGTGTTAGAGAATGTTGCTGTACCCTATGAAAAGCTCAATCTCGATGAACTTCAAGCTAAAGTAGATACAGTGAACAAACATCTCGACTTCATTCAGGAGAACTACAAAGGCGACATGAAGAAAGGCATTGCTCTTGAATTGATGTCATACCGTAGTATTCGAAAGCTCATCCCAGAATTCGGCAAACGTCGTGAGAATATCGCTAACAGCCTTACTGTTTCAAGAGAACAACTTTCCACTTTAAAGAAAGCATTGAGTGAGAATTCTACGCACGACGCAGTTGGCAATGAAATAAATGATGAATATTTGACGAAACAAATTCAGCAAGAAAAAACAATCAACGCAGCTTTGGTCAAGGAAATCGAATTCATTGTTCAAAAATCAGACTCCATTAACAATCGATTTGGTCGTCATTACAACCAAGCGAAATTCTGGTGTGACAGCATTGCGGCTTCTTCCAAATAAAACATGAAAAAACTCTGGCTCATAGCACTTTTGATACTCGCTACCGAATGTTCATTCGGTCAGCGGGATTATGAAATTGCAGAGCAGTACTTTCACAACGGACAGTTCACAGAGGCGAAAATGTATTACGAGAAGCTTTCCAAAGAAGGATTCGAAAATGAGATTTTTGAGAATTATAAGACAACACTCATTCAATTAGAATTAGAAAAAGACGCTGAATCTCTTATCAAACGAAGGCTGAAGCAAACCAAAGATGTAACATTAAATGTTGATTTAGGCAACTTATACTCCCACTTCAAGCACGATAAAAATGCTGCAGATGCTTACCAAACAGCCTTGGAGAAGACATCTCCTTATCGAATGCCTATTCTCGAGTTGGGACAGAAATTCTTAGAAATTAACCTTTACGCTTGGGCATTGAAGACTTACGAAAAAGGCAAAAACGAAGGTAAAGACGGCTATACTTATTCCTTCGAAATTGCGGGGGTTCAAGGGTCTCTAGGAAACTTCAATGGCATGTGCGAAGCTTATATGGATATTCTAAAAGAAGAGCCCTCGTATCTCGGTCAAGTGGAAACATCGCTCATGCAATTGGTCGATTTTCAAGAAGACGAAGTGCGTTGTAATGATTTGAAAACTCTAGTGCTTAAGCGCATTCAGACAGATCCTAACACTGCCATCTATTCAGAATTCTTAGCGTGGTTCCTCATGCAACGTCGCGATTTCAACGGTGCGTTTATTCAATTGAATGCCTTAGACAAGCGCAACAATGAAAACGGAAATCGCTTAATGAATTTAGCCATTCAAGCTACCAACAACAAAGAGTACAACGTAGCTAAAAAATGCTACGACGCTGTTATTGCGAAAGGTAAATCATCTGTTTTCTATCAGCAAGCCAGCGTGAAAAAGCTTCAAATGTTAAGCTTACTATTAAATCAAAATGAATTCACTACAAACCAAGAATTCTTAGCTCTAGATAACGAGTACGCTGCTATTCAAAAAGACATTGTTCAGGCCAACGAATTGGCACTTTTGAAAAAGGATTGGGCGCACCTCAAGACTTTTTATTTGAACAATTCAAAAGATGCCGAAGAGCTTTTGAAAGAAGCGTTGGCTTTGGGTGGTGTTAATGCGAAAACTCTTGCAGAGATAAAGCTTGAGTTGGGCGATGTGCTGCTCTTTCAAAATAAAATATGGGAAGCCTCCCTCCTCTTTTCACAAATTGAATTGGACTTTAAAGACGATGTGCTCGGACATGAAGCTAAATTTCGCAACGCGAAAATTTCATTCTACACGGGAGATTTCGAATGGGCACAAGGACAATTAGATGTGTTGAAAGCTTCCACTTCCAAACTCATTTCGAACAACGCTATGCAACTTTCTTTGCTCATTACAGACAACTTCAACATGGACACTATTCCGTTACCCATGATGCAATACGCCCGTGCGGAATTACTGGCCTATCAAAATCAGTTTACCCTGAGTTTTCAAACGTTGGATAGCATTATCATGGCCTTCCCTGGACATTCCCTTACCGATGAGATTTTATTTACGAAGGCGAACATCTACCGAAAGCAAGGCGAATTCGAAAAAGCGGTTCTACTATACACCGAATTGGTAAATGTTCATTTCGAAGGAGTGTACGCAGACGATGCGTTGTTCGCGCTGGCAGAAATAGAAGAAAAGCATTTCAAGGATTTAGCAAAAGCTCAAACGCAATACGAGCGCCTACTGAACGACTTCCCTGGGAGTTTGTTCGTTATAGACGCTCGTAAACGTTATCGCGCCTTAAAAGGCGAAGTGCAATGATCTTAGTGCTGAACCATTACGGCTTGCACATTCGAGACCCCCGCTGTGGTCATCACTCGAACATAATACATTCCGCTGTTCAAATTCGAAACATCAACTGAAGAATATCCTTCTTTCAAATTTTTGCTTTCAATCATTTTTCCTGTTACATCGAAGACAGTAACAATAGCTTGTGTTGAACACTTCACGTTCAGAATCGTATTCGCTGGATTGGGATAAACAGAGAACAACACATTTCCTTCTTCTTCCACTCCTACTCCACACGTTGGATCGTAAGCTGTATTCGGTGAACCATTCGGACAACCGGCGAACCAATTGTAGGCTTCATTCATTAAGTCTGTTGTGCTTAACAATTCGAGCGTTTTTCCAAATCCGTTAGGTTCAGTGGTCCATGGAGCAGCGTTGCGGTAACTCACTGAAAACTTTAATACTAGACTTTCGTTGTATATTAAAATGTCGTCGGTTCCACCCAAAACAAAACCCATTGGGGCTTGAATAGCTGTTACATCTGGATGTATGGCATTGAACAAATTAGCATCTTCGGCTACCACAAGATATCCGTGAGCAGCTAATGTTGTTCCCTGAGGAAAAATATAACCGCCCGTAATTCCACCATCGGAAACAACCCAATTGCTTACATCTAAATCGGTATCCATTGTTGAATGTAACTCGAACCAATCACCGGCATCTGCACCTGCAAAAGATTTGTAATTAATTTCTGAAACAATTACCGAGGAGTCGCATGCGAAATAAGGTTCTCCCGGAGAACCGGCAACGCATCCGGCAAACCATGAATTCGGATCACTCGGATTTAAACCACTTCCTTCAAACTCAAGAGATCTTCCTTCGCCATCTGTTCCCAACGGCCAAGGGAAAGCTGTTGAATATGAAATTTCTTCTACAACGTTTCCGCTGTGATTTATTACTTGTAGCGTTTCTCCGTTATTGTTGAAAGAGAAACCTAAATTTCCAATTACGTTATCTACGCTTGGATATTGAGCATGGAATACCGAAGTATCCTGAGCAACAACGAGGTATCCATTTGCAGGGATAATGGTAGACAAGGGAATGTTAAACACATGCAAGAAGTTGCTATCGCGAACAGCGTAAGAGCTTAAGTCCAAAGAAACATCCAGCAAGTTGTGAATTTCCATCCAATCACCACCATCTATTGAGTTTTCTGAATTTACCATAATCTCTGAAATTTCGAGTGCATTTGCAACCGGAGATCCTTCGAACCAAGCAGTAAAAGCATCATTGCCTGTTGGATCAATATCCAAAACCTGGTTCAAATTATCTGCGTTGAATATTGAATTGGGAGCCCAATGATTAAATGTATATCCAGGGTTTGCAATTGCAGTAATACGCACGGGAACTCCTTTAAAATAAACACCTGACCAAGGGTATTCCAATTCACTTGGTTCAATGGTTGAAATATGAATTCTTCCGGCACCAGCCGGCTGCACATCTAGCGTGTAGGTTACTTGTCCTGCCAGACCAAACTGACTCTGAATCACGTCGCGGGCTCCGGCAATGCGACTGTTGTTCCAGTTAATCATGTCTGTCATGGTGTTATTGAAATTGCTCATGTTACCACTCCAACGACTATGATGACGAGGTATCCATGGAGCAACTTCGTTAATCATTGCATTTCCTAACGCATCCACTTTATTTTGTTGCCAAATCGTGTTAATTAAATCGGCGTAGCGATCAATGAAATAATTTCTAAACTGCGTATTCTGAAGTAATTTGCTACAAATTGCATCGAGATGAATACTCGGGTCATTAATGGCTTGTGTGATAAAATTATCTGTTGGTGCGGGACCATATAGTCCATAGCCAAAGTCCAAGTCCATTAACATCATTCTCCATTTTTCACCTGGAAAATTCCAAAATTTAATGTTATTCGGATAACCATTGCTCCAGTCACCATTTCCGTAATAGGTTTCGGCGGCGATATAATCAATAAAGTTTTCTAAATCGAGATAGCTGTTTGCAGTCTCGTAGTAAGTCGGACTAGCTGCATCGCCATTCGCAACAGCGTTGTACATCGGCCAGAAATTATCAAGCGTTCCATCGTTCGGATCTAAACCGTCGAGGTAATTCTCAGTGATAACCGTCACACTGTCTGAATTGAAACCGTGATTGCTTTCTACCCAGTGTTTGTTCAACACTTCTCTCAATTCATATTCACCGAAATACTCGCCATTCAAGAAAACAATGACTGGCGAATAACCCATATAATCGGTGTGAGTTCCTTTAGTTAATCGCTGCATATATGAGTCGCGCATACGCGAGCCGTCATAATCGTTACCTCCGTTTCTCAGGTTGAAATTTTTATATTCAGTCACATTGGGTTTATCTGGAATTAACGGATAATGAATCTTGTTAAATCCATACTCATCGCGACATTTCACACGGAAACTTTTCTGTGGTTGCGCGCGTGACCATCCGCCATGAATTTTCAATCCAATACAGCCTTCAAATTTTTGAGTGCTATCGGTAGCGATATATTCCATGTATGAAAATCGCTCCCAATCTTCCCAAATGTTCGAACCGAAGTAAGGATAGTTCGTATTGTAATCTGGAGGACCCAATACATAAATCCCCGTATTCGTGTCGTACAAATTCGCATTATCGGTAGAAATGGAAATAACAGGTAACCCTACATATGCTTCATTAATCACATAGGTGTTTTTCTCTGTTGGACTTGGCAGCACTGAATTGTCTATTGAGAATGCGCGTGCAGAAACCACAGTTGTTACTGGAATATCCAATGGCGTTGAATAAACAGTTGAGGTTTCAATTGGAATACTTCCGTCTAACGTGTAGCGTATGACAGCATTTAGGCTTGTGGTTGAAATGGAAACAGTCTGGCCACCGCCGTAAATGCCAGCAGGCACATCAATAATTGGTTTCGTTAAGAAAGAGGTGTAACAAACAGCTGAATTCACAGCACCAGGCGTTGGGACGGTGCTGAAGCACCAAGACAAACCGCTGTGGTTGTAGCTGTAGTCAACATTCATCTGCGGAACAGTAACCAAGTCGGCAGGCGCACCTGTTGGCAATGACAACATTATTTGATCTCCGGTAGACATTTCGAAATTGGTGTGCCACGCAATGGGTGCTGACAGGTTCATCCATGCCAAAGCTGGAGCAAATTGAATTGCGCTAGTAGTAACTCCAGCCGCTAAAAATGCATTGCTCGTTAAATCTGAAGAGTTCGTCGATACGTTGTGCACTTGAATCGCAAGCACATTCTCTCCATTTACCAAGAGATTAGGCAATGTCAAAAGATTAATGGCATACATGTCAAGGGCTATTCCTTGGTAACCATTCGCTTCATGACCTCCGCTCGCCAGAGTATTAAATGGCGTGTAAACTCCAACAGCTCCAAGATTTGAACGAGCGATTTCCACGCCATTGATATAGGCTACAAACCCATCATCATAATCCATGTAAAAAAATAAATTCTCAATGGTTGAAATGTCTGTTATGTTGAAAGTCTTGCGCATAAAAACACTTGTTGGAGAAGCTATGGTCGTTCCATCATCGGAATCTCCTGCTCCAATGCCCCCTGCACCAGAGAGCCATCCTGTCAATCCGGTTGCTCCTGGACTTCTCCATGAGGCATTAGGTTCAGTCGTTGGGACAATATAATTCCACACATCATTTGCAGCTATCACTGTTTCATAGTGATCAATTACAGGAATCCTGTTCTTACCGCTGGTCCAAATTAATTTATGTTCACCGGGTGCTAAATCATAATCAGGCATCACCCATTTGAATGGTGCCAGAGGATCGTTAGTAATGCCATATCCTCCAATGTTTGTTGGTGAAGTACCGTTGTTTCGAATTTCCACCCAATCGCTATAATCTCCGTCCTCATCGGGAAGAATTGACATGTTGGTTTGTGACAACTCACTTAAATCCACTTGAGCACACATAGGATTTGATAGAAGTGCTAAACATAACAAAATATATATTCTATTCATTTGGATTTTTTTGATCGTACATAGCAAACTTACCACTAAACGAAATAACATTCTATTAACATTCGTTAAAACAGGACAACTTTGGGTATGGATGACTGCTAACCTTCCATGAAAGCTACTCCAAAGCGAGTATATTCCTTGAAATTACAACGATCCAAGCTAATTGCTTTTGAGAAGCCTTACCTTCGGATACACAGAAAGCGTATGAGATTTTTGCTATTTATTTCACTTTGCCTCGTCGCCCTAGTTACTCGCTCTCAAAGCGAAATGAATTTCTATGTCAATGATCAATTGAATCGATTCCCTCAGGGCACGTTATTTTGGATAGACTCTACGGAAAGTTTTGAACCTACTATTTTTTTCGAAAACGAGGGACGAGCTCTAACTGCTCTTCCAACCGAAATAAGCAACTTAAATGGAAAAATATGGCTCTCCATTCCTCTTGATTCAAATACCACGAAATTCTATCCTTTCGCAGTAATAACAAATCCACACATCAACTTTATTCAAGCTTGGTGGTTAGACGACCAGAAAAACATAATTAAATCCAGCCTAATCACAGGCGATCATGCGGCATTCAAATTCCGAGAGGTAACAAGCCCAAGCTTTACCTTTCAAAATCCGAATACACGCGAGTGCAAATTTCTTCTGCTGTGTGTAGACAAAAGAAATGAAATTCTAACATTAAATATTCATCTAGCGAACATCGATTTTATTGAAAAGAGACTTGCTCAAGAAACCGTTTTATTCGGATGGCTAATTGGCATTGTGGCAGTAATCTTCATTATAACCTTAGTTCTCTTCTTTTTTGTAAAAGACAAAATCTATCTCTATTCCGTAGGATTTCTGTTCTTCATGCTAACCTATTCGATTGCAGATTTTGGTTTCCTCCATTGGCTACTGACATTCGAAACTCCCAAAAATTTAGATAGTGTTAGACCTGTATCACTAGCAATATCCATGATATTCTATATTCTATTTATCACTCATGCTCTTCAGTTTAAAGAAAATATCCCGCGAACTTATAAATTCCTTAAAATCATTTCCATCTGCTTCGTTGGATACATCGTGCTGGCCTTTGCATTGTCTTCCATTTCAAAAAGCGAATTCATTCGCTACTACGGTGTCTTAATTTCTCACTACTTCCAACGCGGTTTGCTAACCATACTCATTGCCGGTGTTGTACAATCGGCACTCTTAAAAAAACCTTACGCAATTCTAATTAGCAGTTCACTCTTTCTCTTCTTAACGGTTCATTTCATTAATCACTGTTATGAAAATGGCACACTCGCCGATGAACTTATTTTCCAACACTTCCTTCCAATTATTTACACCGTTGATTGTTTGGTCATGAGCGTCATCATTGCTCGAACGTTCTTAAAATTTCAAAAAAACGCTGCGAATCTTTCTCAGGAATTACTTCAACGAAATTTTGAATACAACAACAAATTAAACGAGGTAAAAGAAAAAGATCTTACGAGAATAAGCCAGTATTTGCATGATAACATTGGAGCAGAAATTTCATCCATGCGTTACGACCTCGAAGCGCTTAAGAACAATCCGAATCCAGCAGAAGCCTTGAATAGAATCATTGAGAAATCTTCACACATCGCAAACGAAGTGAGAAATGCTTCTCACAATCTTTCCCCCCTTATGCTTGAACGTTTTGGTTTGGGGGAAAGTATTGGTCAATTTTTAACTCAAATAAACAAAAGCTCAACTTGCAATTTTCAGCTCGATGTAATTGGAGATATTGAATTGATTGATAAAAATATAAAAATCATTTTGTTTCAAATCATACAGGAAAGCATTCAAAATATTTTGAAGCATGCGCAAGCCCAAAACGCCATCATTCAAATTATGCGCGCAGAAACTTCTATTCAACTTTTTTTAGAAGACGACGGTATTGGCTGCAATCTTGAAACCATTCAACACGGACTTGGACTTGACAGTATAAAACAACTACTTGAATTAAAAAAAGGTGTGTTTCAAATGAATAGCGAACCTAACAAAGGAATGAAAATATATGCCGAACTACCCCTCTAACATTGTTAAAATTGGTCTAGTTGAGGACCACCCTTTGTTTATCGAAGGGCTTAAAAATATTTTATTACTTAATCGTCCTGTGAACATTGCGTTTGTAGCTCATTCAAAACAGGAACTGCTTTCCTTTAAAAACGAATGTCGAGAAATAGACTTTCTCATTTCTGACATTAACTTGAACGGAGAACTTTGCATCGAAGAACTCACGCAACTTAAATCTGTCATCCCTTCACTGAAAATTGTGGCGCTGAGCATGTATCAGCCTTGGGAAATAAAATTAGATGTCGAGCATTCCGTTTTCAATGCATACGTGCTCAAGAATAGCGGGACAAAGGTTCTGCTCGATGCGTGTAAGGCTGTGCTAAAGGGAAAAGACTACTTCGACCCGAATATTGAAAACAATGTCAATCACATCAATCCAAACAACGTTCTTCTTACTTCACGGGAAAAGGAAATAGTAACCTTCCTCAAGAGCGGAAAACAAAATAAAGAAATTGCAGAACTCCTATTTCTAAGCGAATTCACCATTAAAACGCACCGACAAAACATTATGCGAAAATTGGAAGTCCGCAACGTAGCTGAACTCATTAAAAAGTTCAGTTAGCTTCGTGCTATATTTGCAAAAAATTGTTTCAATGAAAAACATTGCAGTTATTGGTGCGGGCACCATGGGAAATGGAATCGCGCACGTGTTCGCTCAAAACGGATTTAACGTTCAATTGATCGACTTGAATGAAGCGCAATTGGAAAAGGCTGTTGCAACCATTTCTAAAAATTTAGATCGTCAAGTTGCAAAGGGCTCTTTAACCGAAGAACAAAAGGCACAAACCCTTGCAAACCTTTCCACTTCAAACTCAATTGAAACAGGCGTTGCAAATGCAGAGCTCGTTGTTGAAGCTGCAACCGAGAACGTTGATCTGAAACTTAAAATATTTCAAACCCTCGATGCGAACGCTCCAGCGAATTGCATCTTGGCTTCCAATACGTCTTCAATAAGCATCACCAAAATTGCTTCGGTAACAAACAGACCGGCTCAAGTCATTGGCATGCACTTCATGAATCCTGTTCCTGTTATGAAGCTCGTTGAAGTGATTCGCGGATACAGCACTTCGAACGAAGTGAACGAAAAAGTTTTTGAAATTTCAAAGCAACTGGGAAAGGTTCCCGTTGAAGTAAACGACTACCCTGGATTCGTGGCCAATCGCATTCTTATGCCTATGATCAACGAAGCCATTTATACATTGTTTGAAGGAGTTGCTGGCGTAGAAGAAATTGATACCGTTATGAAACTCGGGATGGGACACCCAATGGGTCCTCTTCGCTTGGCCGATTTCATTGGTCTTGATGTTTGCTTAGCTATTCTTCGTGTTATGCATGAAGGATTCGGCAATCCGAAATACGCGCCCTGTCCGCTTTTAGTGAACATGGTTGCTGCGAAAAAATTGGGCGATAAATCTGGAGAAGGATTTTATATTTTGAATAGAGAAACGAAAGAGACAACTGTTTCGCCTTCGTTTTCAAAATAATTCACTGTGAAAATTCATCACGACTTTTCTTCATTCAAGGAAGTTAAAAATCCTGTCTTAACAATCGGCACGTTCGATGGTGTTCACTTTGGACATCAAGCCTTGCTTGCGCGCATGAGCGAGCTTGCAAAGGAAGTAAATGGAGAAACGGTTGTGCTTACATTTTCCCCACATCCAAGAACAGTTCTCTTTCCTGAGGACCACGGCATTCAATTGCTTTCCGACACCAACGAAAAAAGACAATTCCTTTCCGATTGTGGCGTAGACCATTTAATTGAATTTCCATTCACCATGGAATTCGCAAAAAAATCGGCGTTCGAATACGTGCGCGATTTATTGGTTGTTGGAATGAATGTCCACACCGTTATAGTTGGTTACGACCATCGCTTTGGAAGAAACCGAGAAGGCAATTTCCAAAAGTTGCTGGAATACGCAGATATGTTTCAATTTCATGTTGAAGAAATTCCGGCTCAACTCGTGAATGAAAGCGAAGTGAGTTCAACGAAAATTCGAAATGCAATTGCTGAAGGCAACGTTGAATTCGCATTGCATGCAACAGGCCGAAACTATGTCCTTTCAGGAACTGTTGTGCATGGAAAAGGGAACGGAAAGAAAATTGGTTTTCCAACAGCCAATATAAAAATTTCCGATCCGCTGAAACTTATTCCGGCAAATGGAGTCTATGTAGTAGAAACGAACATTAACGGAGTGAACTACCGCGGTGCTATGAACATTGGAACACGACCTACATTCGAGTTGAACGGACATCGTTCGTTGGAAGTGCATGTAATTGGGTTTCATAACAGCCTATATGAACAACCCTTGCAAGTAGAATTTATTCGGAAGTTACGCGACGAACAAAATTTTGGTTCAATAGATGCGTTGAAAGAACAACTTGCAAAAGACATTGCCAATGCGATTCGCTAAAACAACGCTTTTCATTCTTCTTTTTTCTTTCAACTTCATAGTTGACTCGCATGCGCAGTTGGTCTCGTGGGACAAAATAGACACGTGTAAAATTTATACGGATCTGAATCAAGCGCTAAAGGAACCTTCAAAAGTTTATCGATTACACCTCAACAGAAAAAAGTACACAGAAATTCCGCAAGAAATATTTTTGCTTTCCAACTTGAATGATCTTCAACTCGATAGAAACAAGATCAAAACCATTCCAACAAAAATCAACGAGCTTCCTTTTTTACAACGATTAAGCATCAATGAAAATGTGGTTGACTCTATGCCACCGGCTCTTTTCAATTTAAAAAATCTACGCATTCTCGAATTAGGAGATAACTTTATAAGTACCCTTCCCGACGAAATAGAAAAACTTCAAGAGGTACGAATATTGGCACTTTGGGACAATCCTATTAATTATTATCCTAACGCTCTGGGCTCTTTGAAGAACTTAACGCACCTCGATTTTCTTCACAACCAAATGAGCTACGGCACGCAAGATCGCATTCTTCAAATGATAGACCCGAAGAAAACAAAAGTGTATTTCTCCACGCCTTGCACCTGCGAAGACGGACATTAAAAATTTATACTTTATCGAAGTCGATAACGACAATATCTGAAACGGGTTCACACTGACAGGTCAAGACGAAACCTGCGTTCACCTCTCCGGGTTCCAAAGCGTAATTCAATTTCATATCTACCTCACCTTCTTTCACGTGGGCGCGACAAGTGCAGCACATGCCGCCTTTGCATGAGAACGGAATGTCTAGGCCGGCACGCTGCGCCGCATCGAGTATCATTTCACCCGTCTTCGGCATTTTGAACTGCGTGTAATTTCCGTCGAAAATAACAGTCACATCGGCCTGTCCTTCCAGCACCACTTCCTTCTTCACAACAGGAGGAGCTTGTTTCGCTTGTCCTGGAGAAGCGAACAATTCGAAATGAACATTCTCTGAAGCCATTCCCTTCGACAAATAAAAATCTTTCACCGCGCGAATCATGGGCTCTGGTCCGCAAACAAAAACTTCTGAAACAGTATCTATCGGAATGAAGCGCTGCGTATATCCTTCAATCTTTTCCGCATCTATTCTCCCGTGGAAAAGCGCAATGTCATTCGGCTCACCGCTTAAGACATGAAACACACGGAAGCGTCCGAGGTAAATGTCTTTCATGTCTTCAATTAAATCGCGGAAAATAATTCCGCTAAAATGTCTGTTTCCGTATATCAAACTCACTTCCGCCTCTGCGTTGTTTTGAAGCAACGTGCGCGCAATCGAAAGCATAGGAGTAATTCCACTTCCAGCTGCGTACAAGACCACGTGCGTCTTTCCATCTATATTATTCGGGGTGAAGTGACCCATGGGATTCATCACCTGCATTTCCATTCCTGCCTTTACCTCAGAGGTAGCCCATGTGGAAAACACTCCACCGTCTACGCGCTTAATCGCCACGCGCAATTCACCGTCGTTTGTTCCGCTGCAAATCGAGTACGATCTGCGAATGTCTTCTCCGTTTACACTCGCCCGAAGAGTGAGGTACTGTCCCGGTTTAAAGGCATAGCGCTCCATCAAATCCGAAGGAACATTAAACGCAATAGAAACACTATCGGCGGTTTCCTGACGAACATCGGAAACGGTTAAGGCGGCAAAGGTTGGTCTCATAAGTTTGAAAAGGCAAAAATAGTCCAACGACGTTCTGAATAAGAATTTTTCACAGCTGATATTTGCAATGATTATGTTTAAGGTGAATGAACTAAATTTGTTCTTATGGAAATGGAAATCGCTCTTCAAAAATTTCAGCAATACATAGACGCTGAAAATAAAATCGAAGCCAAAGATTGGATGCCCGAAGGTTATCGCAAAACGCTTATCCGTCAGATCGGTCAGCACGCGCACAGCGAAATCATTGGAATGCTTCCTGAAGGAAATTGGATTACTCGCGCCCCGTCGCTACGCCGCAAAGCCATTTTGTTAGCGAAGGTTCAAGACGAAGCCGGACACGGTTTGTACTTGTATTGCGCAGCAGAAACTATGGGTGTTGATAGAGATACCATGACGGAAGAAATGCTTTCAGGAAAAGCGAAGTACTCTTCCATTTTCAACTACCCAACCACTTCATGGGCCGACATTGGCGCTATTGGATGGTTGGTAGACGGTGCTGCTATTGTGAATCAAGTTTCTTTGCAACGAACAAGCTACGGTCCATACAGTAGAGCGTTGATTCGCATTTGCAAAGAAGAAAGTTTTCATCAACGTCAAGGATATGAAATTTGCATTGCGCTTTCCAAAGGAACTGCAGAGCAAAAGAAAATGTTACAAGATGCTTTCAATCGTTTTTGGTGGCCGGCGTTAATGATGTTTGGCCCGTCTGACAAAGATTCTGCGCACAGCAGTCAGAATATGATTTGGAAAATCAAGCGTCATTCGAACGACGACATGCGCCAGAAGTTTGTAGACATGACTGTTGCTCAAGCTGAATACTTGGGTCTAACTATACCGGATCCAGATTTAAAATGGAACGAAGAAACGGGACACTATGAATTCGGAGAAATCGATTGGACTGAATTCAACGAAGTGGTGAAAGGAAACGGACCGTGCAACAAAGAGCGTATTGCTGCGAAGCAGAAGGCCTGGAGCGAGGGCGCTTGGGTGCGTGAAGCTGCGGTTGCTTATGCTGAAAAGCAAAAAGAAAAAGCCGCACAGAGTGCAGCTTAATTCTTAATTATCATTTAGAAATTTTCTGAAAATAACCAGATCCTTCGATCTGCTGATTGTTGTCGCCTTGCACATTGTAAATAATGTAATAGGTTCCATCGGCGGCTTCATTTCCATTTATAAATCCATCCCACACCGCATTCGGCGCATTCAATTCAGCAACAACTTTTCCCCATCGATTGAATATCTGCGCTTCTTGGGTTAGCGCATTTTCAGAGAAGATGGTAAAGGCATCGTTCAATCCGTCAGTACCGAAAGTGAAAATAGTTGGTACCAACACATTCAACGGCTGAGACTCGAGCGCTGTGATTAACAGTGTAAATGTACTCGGACAATTTCCGTTTCCATTCACAGAAACGGTGTAAACTCCGGCACTTGAATAAAGACTTGATGTAGACTCGTTCCCTACGCTTGTGGCATTGAGTCCATTTCCAAAATCCCACGTGTAGTTCAATGTAGGATTTGACTGATTTACAAAATTCACTTGAAAAGGTATAAAGCCCTGCAGCGGATTTGCAGAAATATTCCAATTCAAATTTTCAACCACGACATCTATACTCGCATTCACTGAGCACCCATTAACATCCGTCGCGGTAACGGAATACGTTGTGCTAATAGCAGGACTCTCAGTGATTGAAGTTCCAACTGAACCCGTTGACCATACGTAAGAAATTGGGTCAATTAAATTCAATGAAGAAGCAAGTAATTGCGTTGACTCTCCTGGACATAAGAGCGTATCGCCTGTGATGGAGAGAGAGGGTTCGGTTATGACAACAGTTAAACTCGCTTCACAGTTGTTTGCGTCTAACGCAGTAGCAACATAGGTTCCACCTATTAAACCTATTGCGGTAAGCGCATTGCCACCAATCGGAGACCAAGAGATCGTAGGAGTTCCACTTCCACCCGTAATAGAAACGGTAGCACTTCCGCTGCTGCTGTTGCATCCGGCAGATACACTGCTCACCAACGAAAGTTCAAACACCGGAGGGGAATCCAATGTCACAATGAGCGTATCTGCGCATCCATTCGCATCGGTACTTATTACAGTGTAGTTTCCCGAAGGAATATTGCTCCATGTATCTCCAACATGTTGCCCCTGCTGCCAATTGTACACATACGGATCTTGTCCGCCAGAAGATTGCACCGAAAGACTTCCCGACGATTCTCCGTAACAAGCAATGGGCGTTGAAGCTGTAACCACAGTTACAATATCTGGACAAGGCAAAACAATGGCGCAAGCTGTCAGCTGAGCTGCACTTGAAATCAGTAAAGATTGTCCGGTTGCATCAACCACTTGAACGGGAAAAGCAACAGGTGCAGGAATAGATGCATTTGAAGAAAACGTGCTCCACGATGTAACATTCACCGCGCAACCTGGTGGTGTAGAGCACGGTTGAATAAATGGAGGAAGGCCAGGGAAACAGGCGCTGCAATCTTGTGTTGTAATCTGCGATTGCCAATTGTACGGCGCTACACCACCTGAAGCCTGCCAATTTCCATTTTCGTCTATACACACATCAAGTCCTGCGCAAGGCGATACATTTACCTGCACCGATTCAGAGCCACATGCTAAGGCATAAGTTATTGTGAATGTTCCGGTTCCTGCAGCAGACGGTGTAAACACACCGGTTGAAGAAACACCAGGTCCCGACCATGTTCCTCCTGCAGTGGCTGCAGTAAGGGTTACAGCGCCATCGGTAATACAAAAATCAGCCGGATGACAAATGGTGGCATCGCAACACGCAACAGGAATAGCAGCGCAAGCTGCCGCAGCAATGACTTGAACACTGCCCGAACGAGAAGCGCTGTTGTAAGTTCCCGTGCTTCCGCAAGCAACAATATCTCCGTTCAGTCCAATGTGCACATCGTATACCTTGAATGTCGTTGGATACGAGGCTAGCTGAATCAAATTCGCATCGAATTTCACTACGGCGTTAGTAGATCCAACATATACATTTCCGCAATCATCTATGGCCAGTCCACTGTTACTTACGACAAAATCACCGAATGCTGTGGTTGCATTTCCTGCGGGAATATTCGCGGAATTTAATACTGCGCCTGTAGTTAAATTTCTTTTTTGAACTTGCGTTCCATTCTGCGTGTAAACAAAACTATCGGTGGCTCGAATGGCCATGATTCCGGTATTGTTCACACGAAAATCTTCACACTTATAGCCGAGATTATATCCGGAAGAAACCTTGTACAACAGACTGTTGTTGGTTCCACACAAATCGAAATTCTGATGAATAACCCCCAACGTATCTTGGGTTAGCCAAAAATATTTTCCATTCGGATTGGCGGTTATGGAACGCACTTCTTGAATGGTAGGCGGAAAACTGAAGGCGTTTCCACTTGCAACAGTTTGTGTATTCAAAACGTTTCCAGTTGCCACATCTATTTCGAAAATAGCGGCTAAGAGATTCGTTGCAAATCCGGTGGTTCCTCCCAAGACTAATTTCGATTGATCGCAATTGAAACTGATGTTCCAAAATTCATCGCTTGAAAATAACCCACCCGGATTGGGGTTGTTCCAAACTATTCCACCCGAAGTATTTATTTTTTGAATGGCCGCGGTTGAACCAGCCGTAACATAAGAATTTCCTAAATTATCTGTTGCGAAGGTTCCAAGCCAAACGTTAGAAGTATCGTAAGGGGTGTTGTAGGTCCATTGTAATAGTCCAGCATTGTTGTACTTCAGCAATTGCATGGGCATAACGCCGCCAATGGCATATACGTTTCCAACGGCATCTGTTTCACACTCCCACACACAGTCCCAATTCGAAGCAAAGGTGGGAGTTTGCACCCACGGGTCTATGGTTATTGGAACCTTTTCATCGTAGTTTGAAATTTGAAATCCAATTTTATTCGAAGACTTCTGAATGAACCCAGAGGAAATAAATTTTTTCGATTGTGTTTCGAAGGAATACGGCTCGTGATCAATGATGTCTCCAAATTCGGTTGGAATACGAACAGCCCCGCCGATTAGATTCACATCTTTCGAATAGGTCATTTCAATGCGATCGGACTTACTTCCATTGCGCAGCTCGAAGGCGTATTTGATGCCACTTTCCGGATGAACAGTAAACACTACATCAACTCCCGACCAAGCATTTTCTATTCGAAGTTTTTCGTAACACTTTGCACCTTGAATGCCTTTGCAAACACCGTCTGATTCGATCGAATAATTGCTATAAAAAGTACATAATTCGGATGGGACATAGTTGCAATTTCCTTCACCTAAATGAACAGACACAAAATCGTTTCGAAAAGAAAACTTCGCATCTTCTTTTTCAGATTCTTTGTATTCCGAAATGGTTTGAATGGACTTTTTCTCTGAATGCTTCTCGTTTTTTTCAACCTCTAAAAACGAATACACCCAACCTTGGGGCGTAAAGAAAATTCGTGTGCTGCCCCAGTCTGCGGCATAAAGAATTTTTTCTCCAATTACTTTTTCCTCTTTGGAAAACTGACCTTTATTTTCGACAAACACTCGCTCACGCTCATATTTTCTTTCCCACTTGTTCTGAGCATTGGCTGAAAAAACAAAAGCAAATAATAAGATTGCAGTTTGAAGTATTTTCATACTGCAATATAACTCCTATTTATATTTTCCCAATAGGGCAAATAAATCAGCTTTTTCTTTCACCCCTGCCTCTTTCCACAACACTTCTCCATTCTTGAAGATCATTAACGTTGGAACAGAGCGCACGTTGTATTTCGCAGCCACCGCTTGATTGCGGTCGATGTCGATTTTGATAATGCGTGCATCGTCTCCAATAGCAGTTGCTAATTCTTCTAAGATTGGACCTTGATATTTACACGGTCCGCACCAGGTAGCGAAGAAGTCTACTAACACGGGCTTATCGCCTTGAATAATATCGTTGAAGCTTCCTTTCATTTTTGTTGAATTAGAATTAGACCAACGCGTTTACTTCCATCCAACCACCACCGTTATACACGTCTTGAACGCCTTGTTGTTGAAGGTATCCTGTCGCTTGTCCGCTTCTTCCACCAGAAAGACAGCACAGCACCAAAGGCTTTGGCATGTTCTTGAATTCTTCTACTTTCGTCGGTACTTCTTGTAACGGAATATTGATTGAACCCGCTACATGTCCACTTTGAAATTCTTCTCTTGAACGAACATCAACAATTGTTGCCGTCCCATTTTTTAAAGCTGCTAATACATCCATTGTTTTGAATTTTCAGCGAAGGTAGAATAGGAAATTGAAAGGTGTTGTGAGGAGAGTCACATTACGGCGAAGCCGATGACACAACACGTTGTGATGACACCTTCGGTGATGACCGTTCCGGATGACGCTCCGCGAAGGGGTCATCGATTGAAAATCGTCATCAACGAAGTTGTCATCACGAAGTGTCATCCTTCAGAGAAGGTCATCGCGAAGCGTATTGTTATTTTTCAACAACAAATCTCTTCACCAACTCACCAACTCTAACAATGTAATTTCCATTTACAAGGTTTGAAACTGAAACAGTTGTTTGTGTTGAAAGAAGCTGTTGCTTGTAAACCAAATTTCCAACTACATCGAAAATGTATATTTCTTCTCCAATGAGTGTTGCATCGATTTGAATGTTCAAGTCAGAGCGTGTTGGGTTTGGATAGAAGCTGATGCTTGATTCAAGTTCGTCAATGTTAACGTCTATCTGACCATCGCAGTTGTCGTCGATGTTGTTTCCAAGAATTTCTTGTGCTCTTCGACGAAAACCCTTACAGCAACCTCAACGACCCACTGGCTGCTTACGTAACCAAAGCAGAATTCAAACAACTCGAAAAAGAAGTCACTGCTATTTCCAAAGACCTGGAGAAGGTTAAGGTGAGCTACGCGCGGAAAAAGTAAACTTTCAATCACCTGCGGTGATCAATCTTTCAGATCAATTCTTCGAATCAATCGCTTTGCGATCAAACCTTCGGTGATGGAACAACTAAGTTCCAATTACGAAGTAGGAATTATGAAATAGGAATAAAATCTTCGATTTTCCAATAACGTAGTTCCAACTTATGCAATTCAAAATTCTCCTGCAATCCCCGCCAATACTGAATTTTCGGATAACATTCAGTCCAGAATTAGCATAAACATTTGAGAAAAGAGTTGATTTCTATTCGGATATTCACAAAAAAAAGCCCGCTTTCACGGACTTTGAATCTATCACTTGGTTACGTTATTTCGAGAAATAAGAGGCTTTACCAGGCCTAACAATGCAAAGATAATGGAATTAACTAAATCTCAAAAAAATGAATTATAAGAAATTTGAATTACACTTTTCAAAACCTAGAATAAATAGATATTACTATGCTGCAGGTTCATCTCGGACAAAAGCTATTCGCATGTACAAACAAAATATACTCGTTGCACAAGCCATACATCCAGTGCTTGGGATTTTTGAGGTAGTTCTTAGAAATTCTATTGATGCTGCGCTCTGCAAGCACTTTCAAGATGATAACTGGATAATAAATCAAAAAGATGGATTTATGTCAAACTCTCATTTGTTGTTCAGGAGCAATCTATCGCAAGAATTCAAAAGAAACGATTTTTTAAAAAGAGAAGTTCTTTAGGCAGAACAAAAATTTAAAATGAAATATTTGAAAACTCCTTCGACATCTATAACTCCCGGAAACATTATTGCTGAGCAGTCCTTTAGTTTTTGGACAAACTTTTTTGAGGCTTATCACTTTAAAATACTTAAAGGAAAGCCTATTCAAATATTTAGCAATTTACCTCATGGAGTAGGACGGAAAGAAATATTTCAAAAACTCAACGCTATTCGACAATTCAGAAATAGAATTAATCATAACGAACCCATTTGCCTTGTAGATAACAAGTTCAGCTATTCCGAAATTCAAACCATTCATCAGTCGATTTACGAGCTGCTTAATTACATCGATGAACGAATTTTAGATTTTGTAAAGTCAATAGATAAAACAGACGAAACCTTAAATCACCTGCGGTGATCAATTCTTCGAATCAATCGCTTTGCGATCAATCGTTCCGATTTCACCGAAGGTTTGATAGCAACGCAATTGATCTGACTCTGTCAGATTGATCATCGAAGATGATTTCTGCATCGCATAAACACGCATAACCATTTCTTGACATTCACAATTCCCCGAAATAGGTTTGCTTCATGGAACAAAACCTAATTAAATCGGAAATTGAATCGCGGATATTCACCATTCGCGGAATGCAGGTGATGCTGGATAAGGACTTAGCCGAATTGTATGGTGTCAACACCATGCGATTAAATGAGCAGGTTCGAAGAAACATGGAGCGATTCCCAGAAAGCTTTTGTTTTCAACTCACGAAAGAAGAAATGACAATGTGGATATCGCAATTTGCGATATCCAAATCAACTAGAAGAGGATTTCGAAAGCAACCCTTGGTATTTACCGAATATGGAGTAGCAATGGTATCCGCCGTTTTAAGATCTCAAATAGCCATTGAAACAAGCATTCACATCGTAAAGGCCTTTATTGAATATCGAAAAGGTAAAATTCAAGGAGAAATTCTGACTTCACGTGTTTCGACCACAGAACAAATTTTGGCCGTTCATCAGATAAAAATTGAAGAACTATATAAAAAGCTTGAGGGAGTAGAATTTCCAAAATCCGGTATTTTCTTCAACGATAAAATCTTTGACGCCTATGTCTTCTCAAGTGAACTTATCACCAAAGCAAAAAAATCAATCATTCTAATCGATAACTACATCGACGAAACAACTCTGCTCCAACTTTTAAAAAGAAACAAAAAAGTCCATTGTACGATTTATACCGAAAGAATAACCGACCAACTCAAACTCGACCTTGAAAAACATAATAAACAATACCCTCCTATTGAAATTCGAATCCTTAAAAACACCCACGATCGCTTCCTAATTCTCGATGAAAAAGAACTTTATCACATTGGTGCTTCACTGAAAGATCTTGGGAAAAGATGGTTTGCTTTTTCGCGAATGGATAGTTTTGTCGCGGAAGTCCTGAATCATTTGCGGTGATCAATCCTTAATCCTTCGGATCAATCACCACGTGATCAATTCTTCGAATCAATCGCAATGCGATCAAACCTTCGATGAATCATCTTCCCCTCTCTTACCTTTTAAATAAAACTCTTTCCGCTCCTCTAACAATTTCTCTAACTTCAAACGCAAATCCCCTTCACTCAAAAGCGGACGCTTCACGCGTTCTTCCGGTGTGTTCAATCGTTTGAACAACTCGTCAATGGAGACTTCCAAATACAAAACCTCAAAATGTTTCAATGAAAATTCAACTTTCTCTTCAGTGGTAAAAAAACCAGCACCCGCTGAAATAATTCCCACCGGTTCGTTCACAATCGATTTCACCATGGAAAATTCTTCCTCGCGAAATTTCTCCCAACCCTGCTCTTCCACAAATTCAGCTATACTTCTGCCCCACTTCTTCTCCAATAACTCATCCACTTCATAACACAACACACCCCTCTCCTGCGACATTCGCTTCGCCATCGTTGTCTTCCCACTACCGGGCATTCCTACTAATAAAATGTGTCTCTCCATACTTATCTCATTTTTCTCATCCCCCATCCGCTCTGCGGTCATCGCGAAGCGTCATCACCAAAGGTGTCATCCTTCACAGAAGGTCATCACACATAGTGTGTCATCCGCAACGCGGTCATCCTTCGCAGAAGGTCATCACAACGTGTTGTGTCCCGTAAAAGTAATTTAATTCAGAGGTACATTTGTACCATGAGCAGATTTACTTCATTATTACTCGTACTCATTAGCTTCTCAGCTTTCGGACAGAAAAAAACAACTTCTCCTTCCGACCAACAGCTTCCGCCTATCGTAATCGGAATTACCGTTGATCAAATGCGTAACGACTACATCGATCGCTTCTGGAACGACTACTGCGAAGGTGGATTCAAACGCCTCGTGAGAAAAGGTTCTTACGCGCGCAACCTCCAATACAACTACATGCCCACCTACACGGGGCCGGGACACGCAGCCATTTTCACCGGAACAACACCAGCTCACAACGGCATTGTTGCCAACGACTGGTTTGAAAGAAAACACAACCGAATGACCTACTGCTCTGCAGACTCTTTGGTAAACGGAGTAGGTACTTCTTCTGCGGCTGGAAAGATGTCACCACACTACTTAAAGTCAAGCACAATCGGCGATGAACTGAAAATCTTCACCGCAGGAAAATCGAAAGTCATTGGCATCTCGCTCAAAGATCGCGGCGCTATACTCCCTGCTGGAAGAACAGCTAACGCAGCCTATTGGTTCGTAGGCGGAGAAGAGGGCGTGTGGGCTTCGAGCTCATGGTACATGCGCGAACTTCCTAAATGGGTAAGCGACTTCAACACCAACGGAAAAGCAAAAGCATACGCTGCTTCAACCTGGAACCTCCTCCTTCCTGAAGAAAATTACACCGAAAGCATCGAAGACAACAACGCCTACGAAATGCCTTTCAAACCGCTTCTTCGTCCTGTATTTCCTTACAACATTGACACGCTGAAAAAACACAACGGTGGATATGAAATTCTCAAAGGTGTGCCTATGGGAAATTCATTGACGCTCGATTTCGCATTGGCCGCAATAGACGGAGAACAACTGGGTAAGAATAACACGACAGATATGTTGTGCTTGAGCTTTTCTTCAACCGACTACGTTGGACATCAATTCGGAATTCATTCCAAAGAATTGCAAGACACCTACATTCGTCTCGACCGCGAATTAGAAAAACTTTTAAACGAACTCGATAAGCGTTTTGGAAAAGACAATTATCTCATCTTCTTAAGTGCAGATCACGGTGGAGCGCCCACTCCTAGCTTTATGCAGAAGTCAAATGCTTCTGCCGGATATTGGTCTTCGGACAATTTCGAAGAGCAAGCGGAACTTTTCATGAATTCAAAATACGGACAAGGCAACTGGATTTTGAATGAAAGCAATTTGAATTTGTTCATCAACCGAACGCTCGTTCGGGAGAAAAATATGAAATTAGAAGACATGCAAAGAACACTTTCAAAATGGGCAGAAGAACAAGAGTATGTAACGAAAGCTTTCGCGAGTTGTGATTTAACAGAAGAAAACTACACATCTGAATTGGGACAAAAAGTACAACTCGGATTTCTTCCTGCACTTTCTGGCGATGTCATTTATGTGTTAGAGCCTGGATTCATGGAATACACCAGACAAGGCACCACGCATGGTTCTCCGTATAGTTACGATTCGCAAGTTCCATTTATTTTATATGGAAAAAATGTACCGGCCTCTACCAATTACGCCGCGCATTCCATTACAGATATTGCTCCAACCGTATGCAGCTATTTGCGCATTGGTTTCCCCAACGCATGTACAGGAAACCCAATCATTAGCTTCCTCAGACCTACAAAAAAATGATTCATATTTCTTTAAGCACACCGCACATTCATAGAAAAATGGTGAAGGTGCGCATGACTTTTTTAAGCTCTTCAAACAATCAAATCGTTCAATTGTCTTCGTGGCGTCCTGGACGATACGAGATGGGGAATTTCGCAAAGAACATTTCTCATGTGAAAGCCTTCAATAGTTCCCACGATAAAATTTCAACAAGAAAAATAGCAAAAGATCAATGGAACATTACGTGTGAAAAAGACGAGCAAATAACCTTTGAATACTTCTACTGCGCGGCTGAACTCAATGCAGGAAGCACATACGTAAACAGCCAAATGCTTTATGTGAATCCTGTGAACTGCATTCCTTTTTTACTGGGAAGAACTGATGAAAAATACACCGTTGAAATTCTCGATTCTTATGCGCACTTCTCCTGTGGACTTCCCCACGAAGGAAACAAACTATTCGCGCAGAATTTCGACGAATTAGCAGACTCTCCATTTGTTGCTTCACACAACAGAGAAGTGCTGTCGCAAGAAATTAACGGAGTACACTTCTACGCAAATATTTTCGGAGTTACAAATTTGAATTTTGAGCGATTTTGGAACGAAGTCCGCATTTACACGCAGCTTCAACTGAATATTTTCGGAGAATTTCCTGTTTCAACTTACCGTTACTTACTTCACTTTACTCCTTACTTCATGCATCACGGGGTAGAACATACAACCAGCACTGTGATTGTTATGGGACAAGGTGAAAACTTCGATCGAGAAGAAAAGTACAATGAGCTCCTCGCCATCTGCAGCCATGAACTCTTTCACACTTGGAACGTCAAAACATTGCGTCCGATCGAAATGATGCCCTACGATTTCACCAAGGAAAATTACACGCAGCTCGGATATGTCGACGAAGGTGTTACCACCTACTACGGCGATCTTTGCTTGCGTAGAAGCGGCATTTGGAACAACGACCTGTGGAAAGAATCCTTGGAAAAATGGCTGAACACACACCACCGTAATTACGGAAGATACTCGTATAGTGTTGCCGACAGCAGCGTGGATACGTGGCTGGACGGATACACACCCGGCGTTCCATGGAGAAAAGTTTCCATCTACAACGAAGGTGCTTTACTCTCACTGATTCTCGACATTGAATTGATTTCCGCAACGAACGGACAAAAGTCAATGGACGATGTCATGCACCAGATGTACCATCAATTCGCGAAAAAAAATATCGGATACTCCGTTGAAGACTATTGGAAAACATTAGTGGATTCAGGGCTTTCGAATGCACATGAATTCAAAGAAAACATTGCTGAAAGCGCAATAGACTATTCAAGCTATCTAAAAAACGCTTTTCAAAAAATTGGCGTTGAATTGGTTTGGTTGCCTTCAGCTATTCCTACCGAACGTTTGTTCGGTTTTAGTATAGATATAATGAACGATAAATCAATTGTTAATTCAGTATGTCCAAATTCAGCAGCTGATTTAGCCGGATTGTGGTATGGCGATGAATTAATAGACATTGATGGAATAGGTGTTGCTAAAAACGTGCAGTTTTTATTAGAAAATACCACCGAATCAAATATCCGTTTTATCAGAAACAAAATTGAATTCGAAACAACATTGAAGAGCAATTTAGAACAACCGACCATTCAAAAAGTAGAGGTTATTTTTCCAACCCAACCCAATCAATTATTCCTTCAATGGATTGGTCAACGTTTCAAGTAAAAAGAACCCTCATATTTGTAGGTCTCATTTCCTCCGACTTTGTCATATTCAACAATGTAAAAATAAGTTCCTGTGTTAAAATCAGATGGATCCCAAAAACCTAACACATCATTGAACTCTCCCTGCTCTTGACCCCAGCGGCTGAATATTTTACAAGAGAAATTTTCAAAAGCTTGAACCACCGTCGTATTCGGATTCAGTAAACGAAAATCATCATTTATCCCGTCTCCGTCTGCCGTTACAATATTTGGATAAATTAATTCTAACGTGGAAATAACAATTGGAAACACAAAATCTTCACTGCATGCATCTGTGCTGATGTTAAGGGTTACTGTGCCTAAAATATCCGATAAGTATGAATAATTTGTAAGTTCAACATTGGTTTGAATATCTGCACTTCCGTCACCTGGATTCCATACGTAGGTTTCATTAATCCCATTGGATCCCGCAAAAAATTCCCATGTAAAGTCATTCGCGTCATTGGAATTAATGACACTCGGTGACGCGTTAATACTCTCAACATTAACAGTAAAAGATGCAGAACTGCTGCAGCCATTCACATCTGTGCCCAGAACTGTATATGTAGTGGTCGAACTCGGAGATACATTTGAGATACTGCCAACATTTAAGTCGGGTTGCCACGTATATCCATTTGCTCCAACCGCTGTCAAATCACTTGATTCTCCCTCACAAAGAAGATTATCTCCTGAAATAGTGACTGTCGGATTAGTTAAAACAGAAACTACAACCTGATCTGAATTAACACATCCATTCGCATCCGTTCCAACAACCATATAATTCGTTTGTGTCGATACTGACGCTACAACGGACGCTCCTGCGGTTGTATTCAAACCGGTGGAAGGAGACCATTGGTATGTTATCCCTCCTGTTGCAGTTACATTTGCGGATTGTCCTGGACAGTGCGCAAGGTCCGAACCAGCATTGATAGTTGGTAGGGCATATATCTGCATAGTCTGATTCGCTGAAGATGGGCACTGACCTGCTATTGAATAAATTAAGGTTAAGGTTTCTGGGCCGTTCGGGACAAGCACTCCATTTGCCAAAGATGCGTTCCCATTAACAGTCCATGTTCCTCCAATTGGAGATGCACTCAATGCAGTAGTTGTATTATTGACGCAGATTCCGACTGGGTTATTCAACGCTATTATTGGTGTTGTGAATACATCTATCGAACTTGACTCTGTAACTGTGCAAACACCATTAGAATAGGTATATGTTGCCACTGTGGGATTGGACCCTTGCGCTGGAGTATAGACCCCTGATGAACTGATTCCCGTGCCCGACCAAACACCGCCAGCAGGTGAGGGATTAAAATTGATCTGCGCATCTGTGTTGCATACAAATGATGGGCAATTCAAATTGAGCACCGGTTCATTCTGAACGATTACTTCCGCAGATGTGGTGCATGTATTCGTTATGTCTGAGTATGAAACAGAATATGTTCCTGAAGCACTTTGATTAAAAACACCGCTTGCATCTGCAACTGCGCCAGACCATACACCGCCCGGAGGAGATGCTGTAAGATTTAATACTGTATTTACACAAACGAATAAATTTCCCGTTATCTGAGGAAAAGGAATAATTTCTATCGTTTCTGCTATTGCAGATGTGCAATTCGCTGTGGAATAATTGTATGTAAAATCAGAAATACCAATAGGCAACGCACCTGGATCAATTATACCAGATGAATTAGCAACTCCACCCCACGTTCCTCCTAAAACATTCACTCCAATGGTTAATGGCCCGACGTTCTGACAGACCATCGAAGGTGCCGTTAAAAATATTTGTGGAAGGGCCTCTGCAAAAATTTCAAAGGATTGAGAACTACCAATACACCCGTTCAAACTCGGTGTGTACAAAATAGTAGCATTTCCAGCAGTGGCGTTAAATGAAGCAATGTTTCCAATTCCAGTGGCTGCTATGCCTATTCCAGGATTTGAATTACTCCAATTAACTGACGCATTCGGATTAGTTGTAAAATTTATAGCCTGAACTGTGTTCCCCTCGCACAACGAGATATTGCTTAAAGTACCAGAACTTGGGGTTGTGTTAACTGTTATATTGAAATTTATTGGTGAGCCTGAACAGCCATTAAATGTCGGAAGTAATGTTATGTTTCCTAACGAACTCAATCCTTGAGAAGACGAAATAAAAGGTGAAACATTTCCTACACCAGACCCCGCTAATCCAATTGAAGTATTGGAGTTCGTCCAATTTACAACAGCGTTGGCAGGAGAAACAATAAAGGAAGGTATATTCACAAGGTTACCTGAGCACGCGACAATATTCGAGACTGGAGAAAGAACAGGCAGCGCTGTTATATTAACCGTTGTTGTCGATGAACAAGTTGCAAGACCAGTAGCCGTAACGGTATAAGTGCCCGTCATTAATGCCGTGGTGCCAGTTAGCACAACGTTTTGTCCTGCTGCCGAATAACCATTCGGGCCTGTCCAAGTGTAAGCAGTGGCGCCACTAACAGCGCTTGCATTCAGCGAAACAGAATTTCCAGCGCAAGCTATACCGCTGTTCGAAGCCGACACCGTACACTGGGGAAGACAAGATGCTGGTGCAGTAATACTTTGATTCAAATTACAAAGAACATCGCCTGAGAACGACGCCGTCAAGACACAGGCTAACCCATTCGAAGGCAGTCCCGTAAGAGTATATGATAATGGACTTACCCATGGTCCTGGAATTGTTGTTGAGACTCCGCAGGAAGAAGTTATTGTTAAAGTACCGCTAGCGGGTGGGTTAGTGAATGCTATTGTACCGCTAACATTATAGGTATTTGTAGCTGGAATACATGCCCCCGGGACAGCAGTAAAATTGGTCATATTACAAAGAATATCACAATTCGTAGTTGCGGTACCCCCACTTTGGCTGAACGTTATGTTCGTGGGCATATTTGAAAAATTCGTAATAACCAATATATAATATTGCCCAGCAATTGCATTTGCAATGGTTGCCGTTTCATTGGGTGCTGTTGAATAAGAACAACTTATAGGCGCCGCCGTAAGCTGATTGCATACATTCGTCAAGGTTGAAAAAGGTCCCCACAACGCATAGTCAATGTCAACTCCAGCAGTACTTGCCATCGAAATTGAGAGCGGACCACCGTTCTGAATTTGCATATAATACCAAGCAGGATTGGGTGCACTAAAAAGACAACCATAATTAGGGCCTGCTTGAGCGGTTGTGTTTTGAGCTCCTGGAAAGGTATAAGTCGTTCCCGTGCAGAACGGCTGGGCTCCCGAGCACAATCCCGACGCTGATGGGGGTGATACTGGTGGTGCGCCACAACCCAAGGTAGCCGCCCATCCTGGTGAATTAAAACTATTGTCTGAAACAAAAACGAATGTTAAACAATTGGTAGCTCCTGAAATCAGACCTGGTGAAACTCCGCCAGTGAAAGCTCCCAGCAAGGGTGATGCCATACTGGGGCCATTGTAAACGTAGAGGTAATCCCAAGTGTTTTCTAGATTAAACGAACTAAACTGAGCATATACATTTTGACCAACCGGAGCGCAAAAAACCATTGTCAAGTTGGCGTTAGTAGAATAACTCGCCGATGGGCCTCCTGAATCATAAAAATTAATCACGGAACCACAAGAAATATTAACTGTGGTATTAGACATATTATAGTTTTGAGCCTTTAAGTCTAAAGACAAACTCAAAATAATTACAATTGCAATTGAATAATATAATTTCACAATGGGTCGATTTAAGGTACCTAAAGGTACATAAATCTATCTGAATAAAAAAAGGGCCTTGAAATTCAAGGCCCTTTTTATCTTCTTCGCTTCAGAATTACTTCTTCTCGTCTTTTACTTCTTCAAAGTCAACATCGGTTACTTCACCGTCGTTGCCTCCTGCTTGTTGCTCTCCAGCACCTGCATCTGCAGCTCCTCCAGCGTTGTTGTACATGTCTGCACTAGCCGCTTGGAACACTGCATTCAATTTGTCCATAGACGCCTTGATGGTGTCTAAGTTCTTTTCAGCATGTGCCTTCTTCAACTCTTCCAAAGACGCTTCGATCTCTGTTTTCTTATCAGCTGGAAGTTTATCTCCGAACTCTTTCAATTGCTTATCCACTTGGAAAATCAATGAATCGGCCTGGTTCACAACGTCTGCTTCTTCTTTCGCCTTGCGATCTGAATCTGCATTCATCTCTGCTTCCTTCTTCATCTTCGCGATGTCTTCTTTGCTTAATCCGCTAGAAGCTTCGATTCGGATGCTCTGCAATTTGTTGGTTGCTTTATCAAGAGCCGATACGTTAATGATTCCGTTCGCATCAATGTCGAAGATCACCTCTACTTGTGGCACCCCTCTTGGTGCTGGTGGTAATCCGTCTAAGTGGAACTTTCCAATGGTGCGATTGTCCTTCGCCATTGCGCGCTCTCCTTGTAACACGTGAATCTCTACACTTGGTTGGTTATCACTCGCCGTTGAAAAGACTTCAGACTTCTTCGTTGGAATCGTAGTGTTTGCATCAATCAACTTCGTGAATACGCCACCCATAGTTTCAATGCCCAATGAAAGTGGTGTAACGTCTAACAACAACACATCTTTCACTTCTCCGGTTAATACACCTCCTTGAATTGCTGCTCCAATAGCAACAACTTCATCAGGATTCACTCCTTTGCTTGGATCTTTTCCGAAGAACTTCTTCACCGCATCTTGAATTGCTGGAATACGTGTTGATCCTCCTACTAAAATAATTTCGTTGATGTCGTTCACAGACAATCCTGCGTTCTTCAATGCGCTTTCGCACGGAGCTATGGTCCTGCGTATTAATGAATCTGCTAACTGCTCGAACTTCGCACGTGTCAAAGACTTCACCAAGTGCTTTGGTATTCCGTCAACGGGCATGATGTATGGCAAGTTAATTTCTGTCGTTGTAGAACTAGACAATTCAATCTTCGCTTTCTCGGCGCCTTCCTTCAAACGTTGAAGAGCCATTGGATCTTTCGAAAGATCTAAATTTCCATTTTCATTTTTGAATTCTTGAACCAACCAATCAATGATTACTTGGTCGAAGTCATCTCCACCTAGGTGCGTATCTCCGTCTGTTGACAACACTTCAAACACTCCGTCACCTAACTCAAGACAAGACACGTCATGCGTTCCACCACCACAGTCGAACACTACAATCTTCATCTCTTGAGACTTCTTGTCTAATCCATATGCCAATGCCGCAGCAGTTGGCTCGTTAATGATACGCTTCACGGTTAATCCAGCGATTTCGCCGGCTTCTTTCGTTGCCTGACGCTGCGCATCGTTAAAGTATGCAGGAACGGTAATCACCGCTTCAGTTACTTCTTGACCCAAATAATCTTCAGCAGTCTTCTTCATCTTTTGAAGAATCATGGCTGAAATTTCTTGTGGAGTATACGTGCGATCGTCGATTTTCACACGAGGCGTGTTGTTGTCGCCCTTCACAACCGTGTAGGGCATGCGGGTCGCTTCTTTTTCCGTTTCAGCGAATGATGATCCCATGAAACGTTTGATACTTGAAATTGTCTTTGTTGGATTCGTAATGGCTTGACGCTTTGCAGGATCTCCTACTTTACGCTCACCACCTTCAATGAAAGCAACAATAGAAGGCGTGGTGCGCTTTCCTTCGCTGTTCGCGATTACCACGGGCTCGTTTCCTTCCATCACAGATACACACGAATTCGTGGTACCGAGGTCAATGCCTATTATTTTACTCATGTTCTTAAATTTTCAATTTGTTTCACCCCGCATTTCAACCAATATGCCATTGAGAAATCAGGAGTGAAATGTGACAGAATTGTCAGCATTTTCTGACACTCACATTAAACTGCCCGACAATTCAGCGTGGTAGATACAAACTGAAGTGCTCCTTTCGCATTCTTCCATTTAAAAAGATCACGCCGAACCTATAAAAATCGAGGCTCAATTCAATGCGTGAATCGGAACAGATATGCTTCCAGGCACGCATCATTCCTTTGCTCCAATAGATATCGTCGAAGACAATGCACGTTATATTTTTATGTTGAAGTAGAATCTCGAAATAGCGAAGCGTAGCCTCTTCCGTATGGTTCCCATCTACATAAACAAATTCCATTTCAGGAAATGCATTTAATGTAGTTGGAAGGGTGTCGTTGAAATTCCCTTCAACCACCTCTATATTTTTTTTCTGGAAGGAATGAAAAAGAGTGCGCGCTTCGGCCGCATGCGTTGGATCTCCTTCAAGGGTAATTATTTTTTTTGTGGAATGAAGGGCCTCTGATAAATAGAGCGTACCTATGCCGAAATGAGTGCCTATTTCTAGCAGCCCCGAAGGCTGCAAATGCTCCACCAACAAATGAAGGGTTTCTCCTTTTTTCTTGGGCATGGCGCTGGAAGCCACAGAGCGCGAATAAGTCCGAGTAGTCTGAAGACCTTTGCTTCCCGCCCCGAAGTCCTTCACCACATAAGCAGTATCGTTCGAAAGCAATTTTCTACGAGCGTCTTCAATCGGTTTCCAAGCGTCGGTTCTTTGCTGCTTGAGCACTTCGGTAATAAGCTTAAACACAAAAGGAGAATGAACCCCGTGAGGTCCTTTGGCAAAAAATAAATGTTTGAGATAAGGAAGCAATAACATTACTTCTGTCCTTTTTCAAGTCGCTCTATGCGCTCGAGCAATTGCGGTAAGCGGCGGTGAATGATATACGATTTTTTGAAGTCCATCGTACTAACAGCGGGTGTCCCTTGCATAACAACGTCTTCTTTCAGCACAGAAGCACTGATGCCCGTTTGAGCCGCTATCTTCACACCATTGGCAATGGTTAAATGTCCTGCTATTCCAACTTGTCCGCCTATCATAACATTCTCACCAATCTTGGTGCTTCCTGCAATTCCAGTTAGCGCAGCAACAACTGTGTTCTTTCCAATTTCAACGTTGTGTGCAATTTGAATAAGGTTATCGAGCTTCACACCTTCACGAATAATCGTAGAGCCTAGAGTGGCTCTATCAATAGCTGTATTCGCACCAATTTCAACACGATCTTCAATCACAACATTTCCAATTTGAGGAACCTTCGCGTAACGATTATCTGCTTGTGGTGCAAAACCGAATCCGTCTGCTCCAATGATCACTCCAGCGTGCAGCGTGCAATTCGCACCAATGACACATTCACTATAAACCTTCACACCCGGATGAATAGTCGTAAAATCTCCAATCTTCACGTGCTCACCTAAGTACGACTGAGCCATAATTACCGCGTTACTTCCAATGGAGACATTGGGCTCAATAACAACTCCAGCACCGATGTGAACGTTCTCTCCTATCACAACAGTAGAATCTATAACAGCAGAAGGGTGAATACCCGGACGCGGTCTTTTGAATTGACTATAAGCTTCCAACAACTTCGCGAAACTTCCGTAAGCATCTTCAACACGAATAAGAGTAAGCGATTCAGGCAAGGCTTGTTCTGCAACGAAATCGTTCGAAACTATAGCAACACTTGCGCCTGTAGAATAAATATGAGAAATGTATTTCGGATTGGCTAGAAACGTGAGTGTTCCAGCTTTGCCTTCTTCAATTTTAGAAAGCCCTGAAACTTCTGCTGAAGAATTACCTTCAACCGTTCCTTCCAACATACCGGCAATTTGCTCCGCCGTAAAATTCATACGAAATAGATTTAATGCGAATATACTTCTCAATTGGCAAAGAGCTATTTCATCTTCGCACCAATCGATTGAATGTCTTTGAAAAAATCAGGGTAAGACTTCGAAATTACCTCAGGGTTTTGAAGGATTGTCTTCGCCCCTGCAATGCCGAAGAGTGCACCAGCCATAACCATCCGATGGTCTTTGTGCACGTTCCAAACGGCAGGACGCGCATGTCCGGGATAAACCATCATATCGTCTCCGCGCACTACGACACGAATTCCAGATTTCGCAAATTCTTCAACGATGGCATTCGCGCGATTACTTTCTTTTACAGCCAGTCGCTTCGCGCCTTTCAATGTTGAAACGCCGTTTCCGAATGAAGCCAACACTGCAAGGCATGGGAATAAATCTGGACAATGCGTGGCATCGAAATCAAATGCATGAATGGTACTTGCGAAAACTTTCACGCTGTTTTCGTTCTGTGTGTATTTAACCTTCGCTAAATCGAAAACATCTAAGATGGCCTGATCTGCTTGCGGGAGTCGCGTGTTTAAATTCTTCACCAACAAACCTTCTGTAGCCGTTAATGCACCTGCTATTAAAAGCGGAACAGCTCCACTCCAATCACCGTCTACCGATACATCTTGCGGCTTGTATTTCTGTGAACCTTTGATGAAAAACGTACCGTTCTCTTCCTTCACCACAACACCGAACATCTTCATAACGGCCAACGTTAAATCTGTGTAAGGTCTGCTATTCAACTCAGTAATCATAAGCTCTGAATCGCCCGTGCAACGGGGCAAAGCCATGAGCATTCCAGAAAGAAACTGAGAGGAATTCGCGGCAGATAGTTCCGCTTTTCCTGCAGCTAATTGTCCGGAAAAAGTGAGTGGAAGTTTTCCTTCGTTGGTTGAAACGGTTACTCCAAACGGATTCAGATAAGTATCAAATTCAAAGAAAGGTCTGTTCAATAATGTGCCCGTTCCATTGAGTACTTTTTCACTGTTGTGAAGAGCTGCAATTGGAACGAACAAGCGCGAAGCGAATCCGGATTCTCCTGCAAAAAGATTTTTTTGTGGGGAACGAATGTCATGAATTTCATTGGCTGGAAATCCGCCTTTGATAGTCAATGTGTTTTTTGAAAGTTGAACAATCGCGCCCAGCGACTCGGCCAACTTACGCGCATGAAAGGGGTCTTCTGAATTCGGATAATGACGGATGGTTGTTTCTCCCGCGGCCATCAGTGCGGCAGCAACGTAGCGCTGCGCAATACTCTTCGATGCAGGAGCCGAAACGACTCCACTAATTTCCGAAGGAAGAATTTCTATTTTCACTTTTCACCAATATAAATGCTCGCAATTCCCCCACTTAACGGAATGCAGCGCACGCGCTGGTATCCAACCTTTTCCATCACAGCTAAAAAATCTTTTCCGGAAGGAAACTGAGCAACTGATTCTGGAAGATAAGCATACGCGCGACTGTCTTTGGAAACCCACTTGCCCAAGGTTGGCATAATGAACTTGAAATAAAATCCGAATAATTGTTTAATCGGAAAATGTTTCGGACGTGAAAATTCTAAAACTACGCCTACTCCATTCGGACGCAACACGCGCAACATTTCGCGCATTCCTTGTTCCAAATTTTCGAAATTTCGGACACCGAAAGCAACGGTGTAAGCATCGAAACTGTGATCTTCAAAAGGAAGATTTTCAGAATCGCCTTTTCTTAATTCAATAATTTGTTCGAAGCCTCTTTCCTTCACTTTCTTCCTTCCTACTTCCAACATACCCTCTGAAATATCTACGCCAACAATAGAAGAAGCGTTCAACTTCGACTTCACTGCTTGCAGCGCGAAATCTGCTGTTCCTGTAGCCACATCGAGTACTTTCTTCGGGTGATATTTCTTCAAAATACGGATGGCTCGTTTGCGCCAGATGATATCTATTCCCAAAGAAAAAAAGTGATTCAAAAAATCATAGCTGTGCGCAATCTGATCGAACATTTGCTCAACCTCTTCCTTCTTTCCACCTTGATTATACGGCTTAACTGTTTCCATACTTACATGAATTCGACTTACATCGATTTTGTTCAAATTGAAACTGCAATTCGTTCTGCTTCCAACCTTAATAATTCTTTATCTATTGGAACTACACCCACTTTCTCGCAAACCAATCCGCCTGCAAGATTCGCTATCTCGGCAATGTCAGACAAATTCCAATTGGAGGCCAATGCCAAAGTTGCCACTGCAATTACAGTATCACCCGCCCCTGAAACGTCAACTATTTCTCGCTTGTGCGCGGAATGAGTAGAAAAATTCTCTCCATCGAAAGAGGTTACTCCGTGTTCAGAACGTGTAACCATAACGCCTTCAGCGTTCAATTCGTTTCTTAAATTCACTAACGACTGCTCAATAGATGCAGTATCATCGGCTGCGAATTCAACCTTCATTCCTTCCTTCAATTCTTTCAAGTTGGGTTTGAAAAGTGAGCAACCAATATACTTCTTGAAATTTTTCAGTTTCGGATCTACGCTTACCGGAATATTCAAAGCCTTCGCCTTCTCTATGACCTGTGCAATTACTTTCTCAGTCAAAACTCCTTTGTCGTAGTCTTCAAATACTATTGCATCTACTTTTTGTTTGCTTAAAATCTGATCTATGCAATCCAACAAATTCCGCTCGTCTGTTGCAGATAACGGCCAAGTAATTTCATCGTCGATGCGAACAATGTGATGTCCGCCCGAAATAACACGCGTCTTCACGGTTGTCATTCGCTCGGTTGAATCAATAATTCCTTCCGTGCTAAAACCTAAATCCTTCGCGGTCTTACGGAAAATATCTCCCTTCGATCCGTCACCAACTACAGAACACATAATTGCTTTCGCCCCCAGACTATTTATATTCAAAGCCACGTTTGCAGCACCTCCTAAACGATTTTCTTTCTTCTGAATGTGAACAATGGGAACGGGAGCTTCTGGAGAAATGCGTTCCACTTTTCCCCATAAATATGCGTCTATCATAACATCGCCAACCACCAAAATGGTTTTCTCAGACAATGAGTTGAAGAACGACTGTACAGATTCTTTATTCAATTTATAATGGTTTTAATTCTGATAAGGCTTGCGCCATTCTAGAAACGGCTTGATCTAAATTCTCTTCGGAAGTTGCGTATGAAATTCGAATGCAATTCGAATCACCAAAAGCATCTCCAGCAACAGTTGCAACATACACTTTGCGCAACAAATACATGGCCATGTCTTCTGAATTCTTCACAACGGTTGTGCCATCTGTCGTGTTGAAGAAAGCTGTAACGTCTATGTAAAAATAGAATGCCGCTTCAGGAAGATTAATCTTCAATCCAGGTATTTTCGATAGTCCTTCGAACACACGATCTCTGCGCGCCTTGAACACTGCAATCATTTCGCTAACAACAGAAGGATCTGCTTCCAACGCCGCTTTAGCAGCCATTTGCGCAATGGTGTTCGCACCGCTGGTAATTTGTCCTTGCATCTTGTTACACGCCTGAGCAATCCATATCGGAGCGCCAATATATCCCAATCTCCATCCCGTCATAGCGAATGCTTTCGACACTCCGTTCACCGTAATGGTGCGGTCTAACATGCCTTCGCAAGCGCCAATGGAATAGGTCTTTCCAACAAAATTAATGAGCTCATAAATCTCATCGCTAATCACATAAACACCTTCATGCTGAAGAATAACTTTGCTCAATGCTTCAAGCTCTTCCTTGCTGTAAACTGAACCCGTTGGGTTGCAAGGCGAACTGTAAATAATCAACTTCGTTTTTTCGTTAATGGCGTTGCTTAAACTTTCAGCAGTGATTTTGAAATTGCTTTCAATTCCCGCGTGCAGTTCAACTACTGTTCCTCCTGCCATCTTCACCAATTCGGCATAGCTTACCCAATATGGACTCGGCATGATTACCTCGTCGCCTGGATTCACCAACGCCAAAATCACATTCGCTAAACTTTGCTTTGCGCCTGTGCTTACCACCACCTGTTCGGGTGAATAGGTTAAGTCGTTGTCTCGTTTGAATTTCTTTGAAATTGCTTGACGCAATTCTGGGAATCCGTTTACTGGCGGGTAATGCGTCACGTTAGCGTGTATGGCTGCAATGGCGGCTTCCTTAATGAAATCAGGTGTATTGAAATCGGGTTCACCAATAGAAAGGTTCACCACGGGTTTCCCTTCAGCTGCTAGTTCACGACCCATGCGAGCCATGGCCAACGTTGCCGATTCAGATAGTTTTTCTAACAAGTGGGAAACCTTGCCCACGCGCGTATTTTCTTGCATGGGGCAAATTTACGATTTAAGAAAGAAAGTCCTTGAAAATTATGCGATTTCCCAAGATTTTTCAGACCTGTGAACGGTCCCCTTGAAAAAGGCCACAGCTTCGTTGTTCTGATTGAAAACAGTGATGTGATAAACGCCTATGCGCTTCGATAAACTTTTCTCTTCAACCACAGTTGTAAGAACATCTCCTTCCACAACCATTTTCACATGCGAAATTGATGTCTCAACCGAATAACATTTCAGTCCGTGTGCATTGCTTGCAAAGGCCAAAGCGGTGTCGGCCAATGAATAAGAAATTCCACCGTGAGCAATGGCAAATCCGTTTAACATTTCATTTCGAACCGTCATACGCAGATCACAAATTCCGGGAGCAACGCTTAGGCGTTCAATCCCGAACCATTGGCTAAACGCATCGTTGGTGAACATGAAGTCTACAATCTTCTCGGCGTTGGTCATTATTTCTTGTATTGAAGTTCCACTAAGTTACGGTAATGACCGCTCAAAGTCATTAACTCTGAATGACTTCCTTGCTCAATGATCTCTCCTTTTTCCAACACAAAAATCACGTCTGCTTGCTGAATGGTTGAAAGTCTATGTGCAATTACGATTGAAGTTCTGTCTTTAGTTAGCAGCTCTGTCGCGCGTTGAATCAGCAATTCAGATTCGGTATCAATACTTGATGTCGCCTCGTCAAGAATAACAATTTTCGGATCTTGAAGGAAGACGCGAACAAACGCCAAAAGCTGACGTTGTCCTGTGCTCAGCAAGGTTCCTCTTTCTTTGACATCGAAATCATAGCCGCCCGGAAGCGCCAGAATGAATTCATGAGCGCCTACCATCTTGGCAGCGGCAATCATTCGTTCATCGGAAATTTCTGAATTATAAAGCGTTAGATTGTTTCGAATGGAATCACTAAAAAGAAAGACATCTTGAAGAACCACGCCAATTGTTTTTCGAAGGGAAACCAAAGGCAATTTCGAAAGTGCAACATCATCGATATAAATCTCACCATCATTTATTTCGTAGAATCGATTCAACAAAGAGATAAGCGTAGATTTCCCAGAACCCGTAGAACCCACGATAGCCGCGCTTTTCCCAGCTTCAATAATCATGTTGAAGTTGGTCAGCACCGGCTGATTTTCCACATACTGAAAACTCACATTTCGGAATTCAATTCTTCCATTCACATCCTTCATCGCATTGTGCTGTGCGTCTTCTTCCGAATGATCTTCGTCCATTAATTTGAATACACGTTCCGCATTCACCACACCCATTTGAAGCACGTTGAAGTTGTCCGCCATTTGACGAATGGGTCTGTACATCATGGCTATGAAGGTGCTGAATTCGAGAATTAATCCTGGAGACATTTCCAAATTCAAACTCGACTTTACACCCCACCAAAGCAACAAGGAAACAGACAACGCCGAAAGAATTTCAACCACAGGAAAGAAAACCGAATACGCCCAAATACCGCGAATGTGTGCATCTCTTTGTTGTGCATTAATTTCTACAAACTTCTCGTTTTCAATTTTCTGACGATTGAAGAATTGAACAATGTTCATTCCCGTAACGTGCTCTTGCACGAACACGTTCATACGCGCAACTTCGTTTCGAACATCTTGAAAAGACTTCTTCACCGCTTGCTGAAACACCCGAGTTGCCCATAGTAAAATGGGTATTGGCAGCATCACGATCAACGTCAACTTCCAATCGAGAAAAAACATGAACCCCACAATCACCAACAGCTTCAGCGTATCGCGAATTATGTCAAGAAGCCCAACACTGAACACTTCCGCAATACCGTCGATGTCGCCAATGTGCCGCGTTACCAATTGTCCAACAGGAGTCTTATCGAAGTAATTCAATTTATATCGAATGACCTGCGCATAAACGCGTTCACGCATATCGAGCGTAATGCTTTGCGCCACGCTATTCGCTGCAAGTGTTTGAATATATTGCAGTACAATTTCCAATGCTAAGACAACAAAAAACCAAATGGCTACATTCAAGATTTGCATGCTATCTCCACCGGGAACGGCAACGTCTAACATGTTTCGCATTTGTTCTGGACGCACCACTGTAAGACCTGAGAGTACAAGCACTAAAATCAAAGTCACTGCGAAACCACCGCGGTAAGGCTTGCTGTATTGATACAGCCGAGCAAATATTTTCCAATCAAACGCCTTCCCTGCTGCCATATTTTAGTTTGTTCGGAAGGTAGATTCCGGATAAATAACTCGAGTTAAAAACAGTCCATTCGGACGAACACTTTCTCCTGCCTCGTTTCTAGATTTGCTGTTCAGCACTTCTTGAAATTCTTCCAAATTCATTTCACCTCTTCCTACTTGCAACAGGGTTCCAACCACCGCGCGCACCATGTTTCGAAGAAAACGATCGGCAGTTATGTGAAAAATTAGCAGGTCTTCTTTCTCTTCCCATCGTGCTTCTCGCACATCGCAAATGGTGGTCATTTGTCCACCTCCCGATTTACAAAAACAAGCAAAGTCATGAGAACCTAACATTAATTGCGCTGCGTTGTTCATGGCTTCCACGTCTAATTCTTTTCCGTAGAAGTAAGTGTAATTGCGTTGGAAGGGATTCTTCTTTTTGGCAATACGATATTCGTAAGAGCGTTCATTCGCATCGAATCGCGCATGCGCTCTGTTGTTTACTTTGAAAAGATTATAGGCCGCAATGTCTTTCGGTAGCACTTGTTGAAGACGAAACAACGTTTCCTCTTCATTCAATTCATGAATTTCTGGAACGAAGTGCAGATAGAAATCACTGGCGTGCACCCCCGTGTCTGTGCGGCCGCAACCAAGCGTTACCACTTTCGGCAAGCGCAATATTTTGCACAATGCTTTTTCTAATTCTTCTTGAACCGAATGAGCATTCGGTTGACGTTGCCAGCCGTGATAGTTGGTTCCGTCGTAAGCTATTTGCAGGAAGTAGCGCGCAAACTCAGTTTTCTCTTCTTCCTGATCCATGGCCTAATTACTGAAACATTTCTTTTACACGTTGGAAAAAGCTCTTGTCTTTTGCAGAAGGATTCGGTTTGAAATTTTCGGACTCGCGAAGCTTCGTTAAGATTTCTTTTTCTTCAGATGAAAGTTTCTGAGGTGTCCAAACGTTGATGTTCACCATCAAATCTCCAGAACCGTATCCGTTAACATCTGGTATTCCTTTTCCTTTCAACCGAAGAATTTTTCCAGCTTGAGTTCCGGGCTCAATTTTAATCTGCGCCTTACCCTTCACCAAAGGAATTTCGATGCTTGCGCCCATAGCCGCGTCAACAAAATTCAAATACAAATCGTAATACAAGTGAATCCCATCACGCTTTAACTCAGCGTGCTCTTCTTCTTCAATCTGAACAAGTAAATCTCCTGGCACTCCTCCGAACGGACCGGCATTTCCTTTTCCTGAAACATTCAACGTCATTCCTTCACCCACACCCGCTGGAATTTTAATCTCAACGGTTTCTTCCTTGCGAACCTGTCCGTATGCATCGGCATCTTTCGGACGATCTTTAATTGATTTCCCTGCACCGCTGCAAACATGACAAGTGGCTGCGGTTTGCATGGCACCTAAAATGGTTTGTTGCACGCGACGTATTTGTCCTGATCCTCCGCATGTTGAGCACGTATCGTAGGTCACGCCATCGGCGTTCGCCATTTTGAAAACCTTAATTTTCTTAGTTGTTCCAAACGCAATTTCTTCCAAATTCAATTTCACACGAATGCGAAGATTGCTTCCCTTGACTCTTCTTGAACTTGATCTGCTTCCTCCGCCACCGCCAAACCCTCCAAAAATATCTCCAAATTGCGAGAAGATATCGTCCATATTCATTCCTCCACCATAGCCTTGTCCGCCCCCTCCTCCGCCCATTCCGGCATGACCGAACTGATCGTAACGCTGACGTTTTTGATTATCACTTAACACCTCGTAAGCCTCCGCGGCTTCTTTGAATTTCTCTTCAGCCGAACCGTCGTCAGGATTTTTATCGGGGTGGAATTGAATAGCCAATTTGCGATAGGCCTTTTTTATATCGGCCTCGTTCGCACTTCGCGCAATACCCAATACGTCGTAGAAATCTCTCTTAGCCATAATTATTTTCCTACCACTACTTTGGCGTAGCGTATTACATTATCGTTTAACAAATAGCCCTTCTCCATGGTGTCTATTACGGTGTTCTTTTGCTCTTCCGTAGGAGCAGGAAACTCTGTAATAGCCTCATGAAAATCTACATTGAAAGGAAGACCGTTGCTTTCCATAGGCTTTAGTCCTTTCTTCTCCAATTCACCAACAAGCTTCCCGTAGATTAAGGAAAACCCCTCCTTAACCGTAGACATATCCTCACTGCTCTCATTGGATTTCATAGCCAATTCGAAAACATCGAGTACTGGAAGTAAGTCAACAATAACATCTCTCGAAGCATTCTTCAACAATTCAATTCGTTCCAGATTTCTTTGTCTTCTGAAATTCTCGAAATCTGCAGTCAAACGAACATATTTATCTTTCCATTCTGCAACTAACTGATCCGCTGTAGGCTCTATTGTTGCCTCCACCGGAGCCTCTGTTGAAGTCTCCTCAACCGGAGCCTCGTTCACTTCGTTATTTTCCAATTCTTGTGACTGATTGTCATTCAATTCTTCTGTCATAGCCTAAAATTTTATGTAATCCCCTTTTGACAATCGTTGAGCCAAGCCAAAAAGAGCGACAGGCTGTCAGAAAACAAAACGGGCCGAATGTCATTCGGCCCGCAAAGATAACTTATATCGTTAGATCAATTGAACGAAGAAACGTACTTGTCCAATTCCATGTCCAACGCTGGTCCGCGAAGGTTCTTCGCGACAATAATTCCATTCTCATCAATTAACACACTTGAAGGAATGCTTGAGATTCCGTACAGCTGTCCGGCAGCATTCGCCCAGCCTTTCATATCACACACGTGGTTCTTCCACAACAGTCCGTCTTTCGCAATGGCTTCTTCCCACGCCGCTTTATTCTGATCGAAACTCACCGAGAAGATTTCGAATCCTTTTGCTGTCTTGAATTTGGCTTTGCTGTATTTGTTGTAAGCTGCAACAACATTCGGGTTTTCTCTACGGCAAGGTCCGCACCAAGAAGCCCAAAAGTCGATTAAAACTAATTTCCCGCGAAGCGAAGAAAGTTTCAGATCCTTTCCGTCAACACCTTTCATAACAATGTTTGGAGCCTCGTCGCCGATTTCCAAACCAATTTTCGCAGTTGTGGGAACTGCCTTTTTTTCGTTTACCGAAGTAAAACTGAACATCACTGCCACGACTAACAGGAGAGTAAAAGGGACAAGATTTTTTTTCATAGTTGTTGAATTCATTTCAAATATAGAACAGTATCTTGATCGCAAGCCAAAGTTCTTGCCAAAGTGTTTAAACCCTTTTAATATCTGCACCCAAGGCTTGCAAGCGCGCTTCAATATCTTGGTAACCGCGGTCTATCTGCTCAATATTCTGAATGGTAGACTTTCCTTTCGCGCTCAAAGCCGCTATTAACAAGGAAACCCCCGCACGAATATCTGGAGAAGACATAGTTACGCCTTTCAATGAAGACTTGCGGTCTAAACCAATAACAGTTGCTCTATGCGGATCGCAAAGTATAATCTGCGCACCCATATCAATAAGCTTGTCCACAAAGAACAAGCGGCTTTCGAACATTTTCTGATGGATAAGAACCGAACCTCTCGCTTGTGTAGCTGTTACCAAAGCTATCGAAATCAAGTCAGGCGTGAACCCCGGCCACGGCGCATCGCTAATGGTCATGATTGAACCATCTATGAACGTATCTATTTCATAAGAATCTTGCGCTGGAATATGAAGATCGTCTCCATTCACTAAATCAACTTGAATACCCATTCGTCGGAACATCTCCGGTATAATTCCCAAATCGTTGTATGAAACGTCTTTAATAATGATATCGCCCTTCGTCATGGCAGCCATTCCAATGAAAGATCCTATTTCAATCATATCTGGAAGACACCTGTGCTCGGTTCCACCTAATTTTTCAACCCCTTCGATAATGAGTAAATTCGAACCAATGCCCGAAATTTTTCCTCCCATGCGATTGATCATCTTGCACAACTGCTGCAAGTAAGGTTCGCAAGCGGCATTGTAAATAGAAGTTGTTCCCTCTGCTAGCGCAGCTGCCATAACAATGTTCGCAGTTCCTGTTACTGAAGCTTCATCGAGCAGCATGTATGCGCCTTTCAATCGGTTTGATGTCACACTGTAGAAGTGATTCACCGCGTCATAATTGAACGTTGCTCCCAAATTTTGAAAGCCTGTAAAGTGCGTGTCTAAACGACGACGGCCAATCTTATCTCCGCCAGGCTTCGGAATATATCCCTGGCCGAATCTTCCCAGCATAGGTCCAACCAGCATGATAGAACCGCGCAGCGCAGCAGCCTTCTTCTTGTAATCCTCTGTTGTCAAATACTCCAGATTCACATCGTCCGCAACGAATTTGAATTCGCCTTTTGCCAACTTTTCCACCTTCACCCCAATGTCTTGAAGCAAATCAATCAACTTTAACACATCAATGATCTCAGGAATATTGCGAATAATAACTGGTTCCGCAGTTAGCAGAACTGCCGATATTATCTGTAACGCCTCATTCTTTGCACCTTGCGGAATTACCGTTCCTTTTAAGGCATTACCCCCAACAATTTCAAAAGCCGACATATCTCTTAATTTTCTTCGAAGAAAACGCGAAACTTCCTTGCCCCGAAGCTTGAATTTCAAAATTATCAACGAAGGACAATGGATTACGCAAAGTGTGGTCTAAATTTGAATTGACTTATGATGAAAAGAGTACTTTCCATTTGCTTAATTATGGCTCTTCACAGCACCATGAACGCTCAAGATTGGGCAAATCTGAACTATTACAGAAAGGCCAATACCATGCTTGAGAACCCCGCTGAAAAGGAAGACCGAATTGTGTTCATGGGAAATTCCATTACAGAATTCTGGAAAAATGTTCATCCCGAATTTTTTGTTGGAAAACCCTATGTGAATAGAGGCATTGGTGGACAAACCACTTCGCAGATGTTGCTTCGCTTTCGCGCAGACGTTGTGAACCTTCATCCGAAAGTGGTTGTATTTCTGGGTGGCACCAATGACATCGCGGGAAATACAGGCAATGTGTCACTCGACATGATTGAAGACAATATATTTTCTATGATAGAATTAGCCAAAACGAATGGCATTGCAGTAGTGTTGTGCTCTGTTCTTCCCGTCTACGATTACCCCTGGAGCCCAGGTAGAGAGCCTGCAGAAAAAATTATTGAATTGAATAAGGCCCTTCGCTTCTACGCTGAAACGCACGATATTACTTTCGTAGATTTTCACACCCCCATGAAAGATGAGCACAACGGATTGCGTATTGAATTGGGCGAAGATGGGGTTCATCCGAATGTTGCAGGGTATCTTATTATGGAACCATTAGTCGAAGCGGCAATCGCAACGGAACTTCAAAAAATTAGAAATAAACAGAATTAGTACCTTTATACAATGAAAAAACTAGTCATACTTTTCACAGCCGTCTTGTTTTCAAATTTCACTTGGTCTCAGATTGTCATTAATGAAGGCAGCAACAAGAACTATCAAACCATCGCCGATGAGGACGGGGAATACGAAGATTGGGTTGAGTTGTATAACGCAGGATCATCAGCGGTTGATTTGTTCGGATATTCCTTGACAGATAATTCCAACGAACCCGCACAATGGGTTTTCCCACATTACAACTTAAATCCTGGTGAATATTTAGTTGTATTCTGCAGTGAAAAAAACCGTTTCGCAACGGCCCCCTTCACAACCACCATCAACACGGGCTCATTCACACCAGTTGTCGGATGGAATACGCACAACTTTACAACCCCATTTCAATGGGATGGAGTATCGAGTATCGCAATAAATGTCTGCTCATGGAGCAACACGGGATACATCACCAATTCTGTGTTTAAACAGTCTGCTACGACATACGGATCTACCACTTTTGCATACAACGACGGAAGCGAAGCTTCATGTTCCGCCACCCTGGGAACTGTTGCGAATCAACGCCCAAATATGAAGCTGAACGGCACAACCATTGGAACAGGAAACATTCAAAATGGAAATACAGATTACCCAGCTCCCTATGGAAACTGGTACTGGAGCGCCCGCAATCAAATGCTCATTCCCGCTGCGGAACTAACAGCCGCGGGTCTTTCAGCAGGACCTGTTAATTCACTTGGATTCAATATAGCTGCTACGGATCCCGTGAATTATACGTACATCGAAATTGCCATGAAGAATACTCCTCAGGCTTCAATGACTAACGAGTTCCTTCCAAATACAGGTACACAATTTCACACGAATTTCAAAATTTCAGGAGGTGGCGACACCTTGTTCCTTTTCAACCCATCTCAAGTATTGGAAAACAGTTTAATTGTCAAATGTCAAGCAGTGGACATAAGCGTTGGTCGCTATCCGAACGGATCGAATTCAAACTCAATTTTCGCAACACCTACTCCGCATGCAAGCAACAGCGGAACTCCCGCCTTAGGTTATGCCATTGCGCCCTTGTTCGATCACAACCCCGGTGTCTACGCAACGCCATTCAATGCTACCATTCTAGACTTAAACACGGCACCTTCCACCATTCGATACACGACAGACGGAAGCGATCCTGATTTTAACTCTCCTATCTATGATGGTACGCCCATATTTTTCTTCCAATCGAAAATACTAAAAGCACGTGCTTTTAAACCCAACTACATTCCAAGCAATATAACCGCTGCATCTTTCCTTTTCAACATTAGTCACACAACACCAATCCTTTCGATAACAACAGACAATGCGAATTTGTATGGAAACGATGGAATCTTCGACCATTGGGACCAAGATTGGATGCGCAATGCACACCTAGATTATTTCGATTCCATTCCTGGGCATCCGCTTATGTTCTCACAAAACACTGGAATGCAAATCGACGGTGGTGCAGGCGGAAGCCGCTCGCAGCCTCAGCACTCTTTCCGATTGGAATTGGCCCATAGCGTATTGGGAGGAAGTCCTGTGAATGAAATTATTATTCCTGGAAGACCCAACAGAAATAAGTATTCTGATTTCTATCTTCGAAATGGAAGTAATCAATATTTGGCTTTTCCATACAAAGAAGCCTGTCAAGCAGAATTGATGTGTCGCGGAGCGAATGCATATTACAGCGCATATCGCCCTGCCACTGTTTACATTAACGGACAATACTTTGGACTGTATGAACTTCGAGAAAAATACAACGCTGAAATGTTCAAAGAAAACGAAGGGGCCAATAAAGACTCTGTTGAACTTATGTCACTCAGTTATTGGTACGGAGGAATGCTTCGGGCAGTTCAAGGATCAACCGCTAACTTTTGGAATTCATACAATGCATTCAATGCACTGAACGAAGCAAGCCCAACCTATTGGAGCGAGGCGGATCAACATATCGACATGAAGTATTACACGGATTACATAATTTCGGAATCTTGGATGGGTAACGTAGACTGGCCGGGCAACAACATTAAAATTTATCGTTCCAACACAACCAACAACCGTTGGAGATTCGCAACCATTGATTTGGAACTATCGCTGAATCCAAATGCGTGGACCGATTGTTATACCAACCATATCGACTATATGTCTGGACAAAGCACAGACAATCCGTATATTAATATTTGGTTACAAAGCATTCAAAACACCCTTTACAAAAACTACTTCATCAATCGCTTCGCCGATTTAATGAACACGAACTACCGACCTGAAAGATTGATTGCTGTTGAAAACAGATACTTCAATCTTAACGCTCCTGAAATGCCGAATGAATATCAACGTTGGGGAGACGCAGGAAATGTACCCGGACAAATGGATAATTTCTACAACAATCACATGACCTTCCAATCGGAATTGTTGTGCAGAACAGAGCAAGTTCGCAATCACATTCAAAACAGATTCGCATTGCCTCAACAAGTAGATGTAACGCTTGATGTATTGCCAGCAGGATCAGGACAAATTCACATCAGTACCATTCAACCTACAGAATATCCTTGGACTGGTGTATACTTCGACGGGGTTCCTGTGAAAATTGAAGCCATCGCAAATCCTGGATATGAATTCGCGTATTGGGATAACAGCAATTTAATCGCTGATATTTTAGATTCTGTTTGGGAAGGAAATATCTCGCTGAATACCGCTCAATTCACCGCGCACTTCCAATCGAATGTGAATGTAAATGAAGAAGAGGAAACTGTATTTAAAATATACCCTTCGCCTGCACAAGATTACATTCAGGTTGTTGCTGAATCGCAATTCAGAGGACTTACCTATTCCATCTTCGACATACAAGGAAAATTGGTTCACAGCGGAAGTATGCAAAACCAAGGTTCAACACGAATAGACGTTTCACAATTCAGCGCAGGAATGTTTGCCATTCAAATTTCAGACAGCTCAAAAGGAATTGTCGCGAAAAAAATATTTGTAAAGGAATAATCCCCACTTTTGCCGCTCTAAAAAACAAATCATGTCAGTAAACAAAGTAGTTCGCAGAGTCACCACCCACACGCTTCAAGAAATGAAGAACAAGGGCGAAAAAATTGCTATGCTCACCGCATACGACTATTCCATGGCTCTCATTGTTGACCAGTCTGGAATTGATGTCATTCTTGTGGGAGATTCGGCGTCGAATGTAATGGCTGGACATGAGACCACACTTCCAATTACATTAGACCAAATGATCTATCACGCTGCCAGCGTGGTTCGTGCCTGCAATCGCTCACTTGTTGTTGTTGATATGCCATTCGGTTCATACCAAGGAAATTCCAAAGAAGCGCTGAACTCTGCCATTCGAATCATGAAGGAAACGGGTGGACATGCTGTTAAGATGGAAGGCGGAGAAGAAATTGTTGAAAGTGTAAAACGTATATTAACGGCAGGGATTCCTGTCATGGGACACCTTGGTTTAACACCTCAAAGCATTTATAAATTCGGAACGTACCAAGTTCGAGCCAAGGAAGAAGTTGAAGCAGACCGTTTGATTCACGATGCGAAACTATTAGCCGAGAGCGGCTGTTTCGCTATTGTCTTAGAGAAAATTCCAGCAGCACTTGCCAAGCGCGTTGCACAGGAAGTTCATGTTCCAATTATTGGAATTGGTGCAGGTGGAGATGTAGACGGACAAGTGCTTGTATTGCACGATATGTTGGGAATTACCGAAGGATTCACTCCTCGGTTTTTGAGGAAGTACTTGAACATGGGAGAGCAAATGAAAACAGCACTTGAACAATATGTGAGTGATGTAAGAAGCGCCGATTTCCCGAACAACAAAGAGCAGTATTGATGAAAAAACACGCGCCCAAAGTTTGGGACCGAGCACCAAAAAAACCGCTTGAAGTAACCACCCTCGAAAACCTTCGTATTCTTTACGAAGACAATCACATTATAGCTGTAAACAAAAGAAACTCTGACATTGTTCAAGGCGATAAAACCGGTGATGTCGTATTAAGTGACATCATTAAACAATACCTTAAGATAACCTACAACAAACCCGGTGAAGTTTTCTGCGGGACAGTTCATCGTATTGATAGGCCTGTAAGCGGTGTTGTGGTGTTCGCTAAAACAAGTAAGGCTCTTTCGAGACTAACCATTGACTTCAAAACACGTGATGTTTTCAAAACCTATTGGGCTGTTGTGCAAGATGCACCGCCAAAGATGGAAGGCCATGTGATTAACTACTTGTGGAAAGATGAAAAACAAAACAAGTCTTTCTTTTATAACGAACCGGCTGCCGACAGAAAAGAATCTGAACTGACCTACAAAGTCCTTGGAAAAGGCGATCACTACACGTTTGTCGAAGTATATCCGAAAACAGGAAGACACCATCAAATTCGTGCAACACTCTCACAATTGGGCTGTCCAATTAAAGGAGACATCAAATACGGAAGTAAGCGAACCAACGACAACGCAAGTATTCATCTTCATGCTAGAAAAATTGAATTTACACACCCTGTAAAAAAGACTCCCGTGGTAATTTCAGCACCACCGCCAGAAGATCCGCTTTGGGATGCTTTCTTAATTCAGGCCTTTGAATAATCTGTGCGTAAAATCACACATTGTAAAACTTCACTCGCACTATATTTGTGCTCTCAAAATTAGAATAACATGGAAGCGAACGAACACATCAAATGCCTCATCATAGGCAGCGGACCGGCAGGATATACAGCAGCAATCTACGCTGCACGTGCAGATATGAAGCCTGTTATTTATCAAGGGCAACAGCCGGGTGGACAATTGATGGACACTACTGAAGTAGATAATTTCCCAGGATATCCATTGGGCGTAAAAGGTCCTGAGATGATGGCCGATATGGAAAACCAAGCTAAGCGCTTTGGAACTGATATTCGCAACGGATGGGTGACAAAGGTTGATTTTTCTGGAGGCAAACATTTGGTTGAAATTGACAACGGAAAGCATATCATTTCTGCTGACTCAGTCATCATAGCTACCGGAGCTTCAGCCAAATGGTTGGGCCTTGACAATGAAATTCGTCTTCGCAATTTAGGCGGAGGAGTAAGTGCATGCGCGGTGTGCGATGGTTTTTTCTACCGCAACCAAGATGTAGCTATTGTTGGTGCTGGAGATACAGCAGCTGAAGAAGCTACATACTTAGCAAAACTTTGCAGAAAAGTATATATGATTGTTCGAAGCGATAAAATGCGTGCTTCTAGAGCCATGCAAAATCGTGTTTTAGAAACTCCCAACATTGAAATTCTTTGGAACTCAACCACAGAAGATATTTTAGGAAAAGACGGAGTTGAAGGAGCAATCTTCAAAAATTCTGCTACTGGTGAAAGTCGTACTGTTGATATCACAGGATTCTTCGTTGCAATCGGACACAATCCGAACACAGGCGTATTCAAAGAATTCATTACCACAGATGAAACCGGCTATATCATAAACACTCCTGGATCTTCAAAAACCAATATTGAAGGGGTCTTTGTAGCTGGAGATGCAGCAGATAAAAATTACCGCCAAGCAGTTACTGCTGCGGGAACTGGATGCATGGCCGCCTTAGATGCAGAGCGTTATTTGGCTTCAAAAGGAATTCACTAAGAAAATTTATTCTAAGAAAAAAGGTCGACAATGTCGACCTTTTCTTTTCTAGTGGGGTGGCTTATGGGATTCGAACCCACGACCCTCAGAACCACAAACTGATGCTCTAACCAACTGAGCTAAAACCACCGTCTAAGAGGGCGCAAAGATAAACACATTCATTCTATTTGAACAAATAGACCCTAGTATTTTTTTGAATTTGTATCTTGCAGCAGTGAAAAAAAAGCTTCATGTCCTTTTTCTAAGCAGTTGGTTTCCGAGTAAAACCCACCCCACCCTTGGGAATTTTGTTCAGCGTCATGCCGAAGCTGTTGTGCTCTTCGCAAATATCACTGTTCTCTACCTTTCAAAAAACAGCAATACCAGCGCTTTCGAGATTGAAGATGAAGTAGAAGGAAATGTGCGCTTGGTTCGAGTTTACTATAACTCAAACGGAATCTTATTTCGAAACAGAATTAAGGCTTTAAAAATAGGCATCGCTCATATCAATTTCAACCAAAACAAACCAGATCTTGTTCAACTGAATATGATTTGGCCAGAGGGTTGGCAGGCCCTTTTCATTCAACAAAAATGGAGAATACCTTTTGTCATTTCAGACAACTGGACAGGCTACCACCCGAATGAACGTTCGCCCCTTCCCTTCCATATAAAAAGTTACATGCGATTCATTGCGAACAGATCGAGACTTCTATTGCCAGTAACGTTACAGCTCGAAAAAGCCATGCGCACTTTGGGGTTCAACAGGCCTTCGGTTATTGTTCCAAACGTGGTAAACACAACATATTTTAAGATTGAAAAGAAGAATTTGGTACATACGTATTTGCATCTTTCACATCTCGACAACGACCATAAAAACATTGAAGGAATTCTTAGCACTTGGAAAATATTCTCTGACCAAACG
>Ga0304730_1000056_pt1 | contig 130498 bp, 102 predicted proteins | sample M_130628_MF_Meta_FD_190474 | JGI IMG/M metagenome (GOLD analysis project Ga0304730, IMG submission 190474) | Freshwater microbial communities from Lake Montjoie, Canada to study carbon cycling - M_130628_MF_MetaG (v2) (version 2) | ecosystem: Environmental > Aquatic > Freshwater > Lake... | reverse complement strand
TACCGGCTCCAATAATGGCATACGCTGATACAGACTTAGATGGTTTTGGGGCAGGTGCGGCAGTTAGTGTATGTTCGCTTTCAGCTGGATACGTATTAACCAACACCGATTGTAACAACTCTAACGCGGCTGTTTATCCTGGCGCAACAGAACTTTGTACAACAGCGTATGACGACAACTGTAACGGTTTAATTAACGAAGGTTGCGCAACTGCTGGTGAAGATCCAAGCAATGCAACGTCAATAACGCCTTCTTTATGGCCGGCGTGTACTGCTGTTAGCGGAACGTTAGTTGGAGCTTCTGCTTCAACATCTGCTCAAACCATCTGCTTAACAGGTGAAGACAGATGGCATCAATTCGTTGCAACTTCAGAAGGTGCAAGCATCGTAGTTAACTCTACATCTGCTGACATCGTAATTGAATTGCAAACAGCTGCAGGTGTTCTTGTAGCACAAGAAAACGCAGTGTCTGGTCTAGGTGGTGAAACATTGAACCACTACGGATTAACTGCAGGTCAAGTCTACAAAATCGGTGTGCGTAACTACAACAGTGCTTTAGGTACGGGTACGTACTCTATCTGTGCGAAGATGTTGAAACGTGGTGGATGTGACTACGGTCCAGGTCCATACACATTGTGTCAATATTTCAAAGCAACATGGGCGGGTGCAACGGGTACTAGCTACACGTATACATTCACAGGAATAAGCGGACCTGCTTCAGGTAACGTATATACACGCACGCAAAACTCAGACATCTGTGTATTGAGCAGCGTATTGCCAACATTGCCATACGGATCTACTTACAACGTGTTAATCACAAACACATACACCATCAACAACGGTGCTGGTGTTGCTGAGACTATCTCTGTACCTGGATTAGCTCCATGTACCATGAGCACAGCTACTCAGCCGGTAACTGTTCTTCGTACAACTGACCGTTGTGCTGCTGGTCCACGTTTCCGTGGTGCTGTAGTAGCTGCCTTGCCTTGGGTATGCGGAGCAACCAACTGGCGTTGGGAATTCACTGAGCTAGATGCTTCTGGTAACCCAGTGGGTCTTCCGATTACTGTTAACCGCGGAGCCGCTTCGAATTACATCACATTGTCTACTGTAGCGCAATTGCAATACGGAAAGACATACAATGTAAGAACAGCACCAATTCTTTCATACACTGGAACAAACTACCAATGGGGAACTACAGCGTGCATGAGCATTGTTGGAACCGCAGGTATGATTGCTGAAGGTGGAAGTGAATCTGAGTCTTCTACGAAAGTTGAAATTGCTGACGAAGTAAACATGAGCTTGTATCCGAATCCAACACACGGAACTGATGTAAACATTAATCTTTCTGGAGTGACTTCAGAGAACGTTCAAATTCGTGTAGTAGATGCTATGGGTCGTCAAGTATGGAGTAACCGTTATTCAGTTGACGGTATTCTAAATACGAACATCACCTTCGAGCGTCCACTTGCAAACGGATTGTACTTTGTGGAAGCCATCTATAATGGAGAACTTCAAACACAACGTATGATGGTTCAGAAGTAGTTAGTGATTAGGTAATGAAAAGCCCTTCCGATTGGAAGGGCTTTTTTGTTTAAGCGCCGTTTAATTTTGCTTTCTTCTTTTTGTTTCAAGCGTCACAATCCAATAGATTATTCCACTTAAAATAGCCGCGAAAAAACACCACGTACTCGGCAGTGAATGTTTGAAAAACAGGAAGGCAAGGATTAATGCAACAAAGTTTGCACTGGCTAAAACCTTCGCTCCTTTCAACGAAGAAACATACAAAGGCACAACGGTTACAACAACATAGGTAATTTGCTGCGCCAATTGAATTTTTTCGTCGAACTGGGACAATGAAACAATGTAGTCGATGTGAAAATTATTCACCAGAGGTCGAGGGTTATCTGCAAAGAGCATATACACCGAATGCAAGCCAGAGGCGCTTCCGAGAAGGAAAAAATAAAAATTAATGTTCTTTTTCAACCCGGGAGTTTCTGTTTTGTAAATGGAATAGGGTATAAGCACGGGCCACAACACCCAAGCGAAAAACAAGAACGCTTTGGTGGCCGTTTCTTGAATAAATTGAAAGTTGTAATTGTTGAAGCTTAACCAAACAAACCCTTCTGTGAATTGCTGAACAGCAAACAGAAATGGAATAGCGCCGAGAAATTTTAAGTTGGAATTTTTACTCTTATTGAAGGTAACAACACCAAGAGTTCCAATGACTATAGAAGCTGAAAAACTAGCGGTAGCGGAAAAGCACATCTGATATTTTTTTTCAAGGTAGTTCGAAATCATCCGAAGCATAGATTTCATTTTTGTTTTGGTCGTTTTGCCAACGACGATTGGCATTGTCCGGCAGCACAGAGAATGAGAATCCGGAAGACATGCAGCGCATGGGCTGGCAGATGATCTTGGATCGTTTTAAGAATTATGTCGAATCGCCAAGCGAATGACCAATCCCGAAACCGCACCAAAAGCGGCCTACGCGTTCATGCAAATGTCGAAGTTCGATATTGCGAAATTGGAAGAGGCGGTTCGTTAATTATTTTTATCCCGAAGGGAAAAGTCCACTTTGTGGATACATCCCAACGGGATTAGTCCACTACGTGGATTGGTCCGCAAAGCGGATATGTCCCAGCGGGATTCGTCCACTTCGTGGATTGGTCCGCAAAGCGGATACATCCCTTCGGGAAAAGTCCACTACGTGGATACATCCCAACGGGATTAGTCCACTACGTGGATTGGTCCGCAGAGCGGATATGTCCCAACGGGATTGGTCCACTGCGTGGATACGTCCCGAAGGGAATATTTTCCCAACAAAAAAGCCTCGCATTTCTGCAAGGCTTCGCTCCCCAGCCTGGACTCGAACCAGGGACCCCATGATTAACAGTCATGTGCTCTAACCAACTGAGCTACTAAGGAATTTAACATTTTTAGTGGAACTATTCATTCCAACAAAAACAACTCCTCTTTGTCTTCAGTCTTCTGTCGTAACCAGAATAAAGCACCCGTCAGGGATTTCAAGAGAGGTGCAAATTTAACCAACATTTTTAATTCCACAACAACATTCACAAAAAAAATACTTCTTTTCATTTTCTGCGATGTACTTTTGAGTCAACAAATAACGTCTATGCTTTTAGCTTTTCAACTTATACTTTCTCTCTCCATTCTTATTGTACTTCATGAACTGGGGCACTTCATTCCTGCACGACTTTTCAAAATTCGTGTGGAGAAATTCTACCTCTTCTTCGACCCTTGGTTCAGCTTAATTAAAAAGAAAAAAGGAGACACCGAATACGGTATCGGTTGGTTGCCACTTGGCGGATACGTAAAGATCGCCGGTATGGTAGACGAAAGCATGGACAAAGATGCCATGGCTCTTCCACCACAAGATTGGGAATTCCGCGCGAAACCAGCTTGGCAACGACTCATCGTCATGATGGGCGGAGTTATCGTGAACATGATCGTTGGATTCGTGCTGTACGCCATTATACTCGGAGTATGGGGACGCGAAGTTCTTCCAGTTGAAAATGTGAAGTTCGGTGTGCACGTGAACGAAACCATGAAGGCAGCCGGATTCCAGGAAGGTGATAAAATTTTAGCATTGAACGGAGAGCGTCCACAAAGCTTCAGCGAAGTAAACAAATCACTTCTCGTAGATAATATTTCAACCGTGACCATTGAAAGAGGCGGACAGAAAATGGACATCTCCATCCCCGCAAACATTGGTCAGCAATTGGTAGACGGTGGAGTGAAGACTGCGCCTTTCTCCGTAAGATTGCCATGTGTTGTCGATAGTGTGGTTGCTGGAAACAAAGCCGCAGAAGCGGGTTTGGTGAAAGGAGACAGCGTCATTGGTTTGGGCGAAGTTCATTCCATCTACTTCAACGACATTAAAGCGGAATTGAACAACAAGAAAGGACAAACCGTTCCAATGTGGGTGAAGAGAAACGGACAAGAAGTTCAGTTGAACGTTGGCGTTAATGACGATGGAACCATCGGATTCATTCCGAAAGCAGACGTAAAACAATTCGGTGTGGAAACCCTTCAATACGGATTCTTCGCTGCAATTCCTGCTGGTGCGAAATGGGCATGGGAGACATTCATCGATTACGGAAGTCAGTTGAAATATTTGTTCTCTTCATCAGGAGCAAAGCAAGTAGGTGGATTCGGTTCATTTGCAAAAATGTTCCCTGACACTTGGGATTGGTCAATCTTCTGGGAACGCACTGCTTTCATTTCATTGATCTTAGCCTTCATGAACATGCTTCCGATTCCAGCGTTAGACGGCGGACACGTGATGTTCTTGCTGTGGGAAATGATTACCGGAAGAGCAGTAAGTCAGAAGATACTTGAAAAGGCGCAAGTTGTAGGAATGGTGCTTCTTCTAGGACTTATGCTTTGGGGAAATATCCTAGATATTTTCCGAGCAGTGGTTGGAAAGTAAAAAACGTGTTTATATTTGCACTCCTCAAAAGAGAGGAATTGCCTAGATGGCGGAATTGGTAGACGCGCACGACTCAAAATCGTGTGTCCTCGGGCATGTGGGTTCGATTCCCACTCTGGGTACATAAACGGAAAGGCTGTCATTTTTGACAGCTTTTCCATTTTTAATACCTTCCAAACCCTTGCTACTCCTAGTTAAAACGTTGATGACCTCATTCATATTTGTGGTTCGACAGCACTTATTCCCTAAAATTAGCTTATCAGTAAACAGTGAACCAATTAGCATTTTTTTTCCTTCATTATCTGTTTCATTGAACAGTATATCAAGGTTTTCAATTAATGTTAAGCCAGTTTCTAAATAATCGTTAACATTCTCGTTATTAAGCTCCAAAGCTTCTATTTCAAGCTCCAATATTCTTAGTTCAGAACTGTATCGGTCAACGATACTTGTATAACGTTCCGCTAATAATTGGTTTGATAGCCATTTGTCGTCTGCATTTTCCAAGTGTTGAAGGATTTCCTTTCTTCTTTCTTTTTTTTTACATATTTCAACCGCTTTATGAGTGTTAGATTCCTTCACAACATCACTCATAACATCAATAAATGCATCTTTAATATTTGCGTTGATTTGTATTGAAGTAAGTAAATCAGCAATTCTTGATTCTACCATTTCCTTACGAACTCTTGTTTGGCATTTGCCTCTACAATGATAATAGCCATATCTTTCGTTTCTACCTCTAGAGTAACTACCTGTGACGGTATTGCCACAGATATCACAGGTTAGAAATTGTCTCATCGGAAAATCATATACCTTTTGATTTGACTTCAAGCCTTTCCATCGTTTGTTTTTAAAAACCTCTTGAACTTTCAAAAAGGTATCTAGGTCAATCAATGGCTCATGAACAGCATCAACCACAAATGCAGATTCTTTTTTGAACTCTGGAACTTCAATTTTACCAGCATAAACAATATTTTTCAACATTAGGCTGAAAGAACTTTTCTCTAAGGTCATCCCTTCTTTTTTCAATCTTTTACGCACAACTTCTGCTGGTTCTATACCCAAAGCAACTGTTTGAAACGCTCTAGTGACGAAGTGAGCGTTCTCATTTGGTATTAGCTTACTTCTTTTACCTTTTGCAACTCCTCGTTGTGTTCTTGAACCATCTCTGAAGCTGTCATAGCCATAAGGTGCTCTCGAAGCATAATACCCTTCACATTTGGCTTGATAAGTTCCATTGATAGTCCTACTCGAAATTTTGTCCCGTTCTACCTCACCAGCAGTTAAATATACTGATAGTACCATTTTATTGTCACAATTTGACATGTCAAGATACTGTTCGGAAGCATTTAATTCTATTCCTAAAGTATCAAATTCTCGAATTTCTTTTAAAGCCTGTTCAAGGTTCCGTGAAAATCTATCCCAACGTGTATATAAAACTTTATCTACAGATTTTCTATTTGCTTTTGCATACGATTTTAACTGCTTCCATTCTGGTCTATTAAAGTTCTTTGCAGAATGGTCATCTCTGTATATTTTTACGATATTGTATCCGTTACCAACACAGAATCTTTTTAAAAATTCTTCTTGGTAATTTAGGCTAAATCCTTCTGATTGTTCATCCGTACTAACACGGCAGTATAATATTACATTTTTTGTTTCATTTATGTTATCTTTCATTTGTGTTGTTTTTTAAGTTTGTTATAAGTTTCATAGAGAGTAAATCGATACTCATATTTTTAAAATCAATCATGATTTCAAGTGTTTTTTCAAAATCTCTATCGATTCTGTCATAGCCATGACACACTGCCAAATCAATTTGATTTTCACTTTGCATAGCGAAATCCTTCATGTTTAGGAGCTCTGGTTGGCTTTTATTCTTATTAGTTGTAAAATCCGTAAATACTTTTACTACGTTGTATCCCGCATTTTTACAAAAATTAAGAATTTCATGTTCTTGTTTTGTGATGTTCAAAATCTCATCTGATTTTTCGTGTAAGTCTACACGGCAATATACCATTGCGTTTTCTTGTTGTTTTTTCATTTTGTTTTTGTTTTTTTATTTGTTTTTAATAATTTTTTCTTGGCAGATATTTGCCAAATTGTAAAGTACACTTCGAATTATTTCAATTTCTTTATCATCGAAATGCACACCTTTTTTGTTTAGTTTCTTTTTACATTCTGTAATTGATAACATTTTTCACTCTGTCGCCTATCTTCAATTTTTTACTATGGCGGAAGAATTATTTTTTAGTCAAGTATGACCATTCCGAAACGCACGACCATGGCGAATCAGACACAGATAAAATGCAAGGTGCATTATACCCCCGTGAGGCAAAAGATGCCTTTAAAATCAAAAAAATGTTTGCTGGAAACCACTTTTTGAAAAACAAAGTGGTGAATAAAATTATACGACTAAACAGCCAAACTGTCCTCTGCGAATTTTGAGTAAAAAGAGTTACAGGAGCTACTTTAGTAGTTTATACCCTATGCCTCAATATGTTACAAAGGTACTATTTTATATTCATGGATGCAAGTTGGCTCACCAACTTTTTTACAAAATAATTTCACCATTCTGATTTTCAAGTATTTAAAAGCCATTTTTTTTCATGCTATCCTGTGTAAAGCTTTCCATTGACAAAAAGCATCGAAACACTCATCTTTTTCATGATACGTTCAACCTCATTGCTTGAAAGTTTTGATGGGTCAACTACTAAAAAAACATGTTTCGTTTTTTCAAGTTGGTGGGTAATAGTGATTCTTTTCTTTATCATTTTAGTTCAAACTATATTCATACTCGACACCTAACATATTCTTTTTTTTATGGAAATTCAAAATCAAGAAGATTGAATCGAATTCTACTACGAAATAGAAAAATTTTACGTTGCTGATGTATTTCTCCATTGTTAATCCAAGTTTCTTTTGGTCAACTTGGGTGTCTTTCGGTAATCGAAATTCAATCATACTCTCCACAGGTGATGTTCCAGCTCTGTTCATGTTGCTGAAAACTTCGAATCGATGGCACTTATATTTTCTAGCAAGTTCCATGTATATTTTATTAAGTTGAATAAAGTGCATACTAAATCATATTACGGTTTATCATTACATTCTTTACTTTACAAATGGTAGCACTAGAAGAACCTGTTATCTGAGTAATGTCTCTCATTGGTATTCCTTTTTGTAACTTCTTTACAATAGTCTGGTGACGTTGCAATAATTTTTCATCTGATTGAACCGCACCAATTTTTCTGCCTTGAAATTTTCCTAAAGCTTGTGCAACCTTGATACCTTCCATAGCTCTTTGTTTAATTTGATTCCTACTCATCTCGGCTATTGAACCCATACAGCTTATTACTAACTGTGCCATTGGATTAACATCGCCATTATCTAAAAGCGTGTTGAATCCTTCCTTAATTGATTTTAGATTGATTCTGTTTTTAGTAAACAAGTCAATAGTGTTAAGAATATCAATCAGATTTCTTCCTAACCTATCAATAGAATCGACAACTACAGTGCAAAACTCAGAGTTGTTTGTAAGTTCGTCAAATAACTTAACTGCTTCTGGTCGTTCCAAAAAAGGCACATTACCTTGAATGCGTTCTACGAACAATCTTGAATGGTCATATCCTTCATGATTTTTAAATGTTTCAATTTGTCTTGCTGAATTTTGAATAACAGTTGACGTTCTGGAATAGAAGTAATAATTCATAAATTTTTGCTTTTTAGTTAATAATCGCTTTAGATTTAAACTCTAAATTTTTTTGAAACATATTCACCGTGTTTATTGGGTTATGTGTTTTCAATTTTGTTTTAAAAAAGAGCTATGGTCTAATCTGTGCAAAGATTCCAGGCATTATTGGATTAAACAAGTAAATCACCTATTATCCTGGAATTCAATTGAATAATATTTTCAATTCGCTGATATTTATAATAAAAGGATTTATATGAAAACAAAATTTAGACTAAAATGTGGCACAATGGTAGTAATCGAAGAAATTCAAATTTCCCAAACCTATGGAGAAGTAATTGGTGGTAATAATATTGATAGCAATATCTATTTATACGATAAGCTAAGTACCCCAAAAAGCTGGGGTAAAAGGAAGTCTAGTTACAATAAAAAAGATTTTGATTTGAATCGAGAGTGGCAGTTCTACACAGTTAACGTTTGGTTAACCAGTGAAGCTATCAATGATTCTAAAGGCATTTTCGATGGTTCAGAAGTTGTTGTTCTATTTACATCAGATACTATCTTAGATAAGACTATTAAAGAGCTTATTCTCGAAAATTTAGCAGATTTTGATTACAAGTCCCATGCAGAAAACTATATCATTTAGAAACAAAATATCACTTGAAAGGCATAAGGATACAATTGTGTTTAGAAAGCAGAAAATTAAGGTATTACACACTCAACCTCTCATATACCTTCTTCAACATATAGCCCTTTACCAACCCACCAAACTCTTTATCGTCCATCATTTTACCAAAAATATCTTGGTTTTGTTCCATTCTACTGATTAGTGCATCCATGAAAATATCATCGAATCCGAATTTGAAGTTCTCGATTGGATTGTTTTTGGCTTGCTCCATCAACTTTTCATCCATGACCATATCTTCTTCGATTTGGTCAAAAAACAGCTTGTCTGCTGTATTGAATTCTGTTTGAAACTTGGTATTCAATACTTCTATTATTTCCGATAAATTAGCCTCATCTTCTTTGGTCAAACGTAAACCAGCTTGACCACCACCATCTAGTTCATAAACACTTTGACTTTCCATAACGATGTTATGTTCGGCAATCTTTTGAAGTCTGTAGTATTCCAAAGAAACCTCGTCACCCAGCTTGAATTTGTCGTTCTGGGTAGTTCTGGGTAGTTTTTTAAACAAGAATTTAGTATAGGTAAATAGCTTTTCTAGGTCTACATCTGAGAATGGCATAATTTGAGTTAGAAACGAATACGTTCTATTAAAGCTCTGCATCGTGTTCTTGAAGTCTTCTTGCGTAACCTCTGTGCCAATTACATTCTTGTCTGAACTTTCTTCTGGAAGTTGTTTGAAACGCTCTACAGCTGGGTCAATGTATGCATTAAGCTTGGCTTGGTCAGAAACAGTCAACGATTTAGCCGATTTGAAATACAGGTTGCAGAAATTGTTTACTTCTGTTTCCCAAATCACATTTGCCTTTTCTAACTCAGCTTTTAGGTCATAAAGGTAATTTGGGTCTGAATTCTCCTTGATTGACGTTAGTTCATAATACGGTTGGAACGATTCCAATATTTCATCAGTATCATTAGTAAAGTCCAGTACAAATGTGTCTTCTTTTCCAGCACACATTCGGTTCAATCTTGATAGTGTTTGTACTGCTTTGACACCAGATAATTTCTTGTCTACATACATGGTGTGCAATAACGGTTGGTCGAATCCAGTTTGGTATTTGTCTGCAACCAACAACAATTGATATTCATCCGATGCAAACTTTCTTGGTAATTCCTTTTCAGCAAACCCATTCATTTCAACCTCGGTTACACCTTCTGGAGCATTACTATAAATTACTTTTCCAGAAAATGCTACAATTGTTTTGACATCGGTATATCCTTTTTCCTTGATGTACTTATCGAATTCTTCTTTGTATCTAACTGCATGCAAACGAGAGCTTGACACAACCATTGCTTTTGCTTTTCCACCAATTTTTTTCGAAACCACTTGACGGAAATGCTCCACCATAACTTCGGTTTTCTGTGCCAAATTATGTGGATGCAACGACATGAATCGTCCAATTGCTCTGGATGCTTTTTTCTTATTTACCTTCGGGTCGTCCTCAATTTCTTTGGATAACTTGAAGTAGGTTTTATATGTCGTATAGTTCTTTAGCACATCGAGAATGAATCCTTCTTCAATAGCTTGTTTCATCGAGTACAGGTGAAACGGTTCTGGCTTGCCATTAGCACCCATCGTTCCAAATACTTCAACTGTTTTAGGCTTTGGTGTTGCTGTGAAAGCAAAGAAACTAAGATTGTTTTGTTTGCCTCTGGCTAACATCGACTTTCTGATTTCGTCCTCAGCATCTTCTTCCAATCCTGTGTAAGCCTCATCTTTTTCAGCTTCTTCTAGTGATTTAGCTGATAATACCTCTTTCATTTTTTTGGTAGCTTCACCACCTTGCGAACTGTGGGCTTCATCAATGATTACCGCATACTTTCTAGCTGGTATTTCACCTATCTTATCCAGTATATATGGAAACTTTTGAAGTGTTGTTATGATAATATTTGAACCAGTTGAAATTGCATTTGCTAACTGGGTTGAATCCTTATCGATTTTCTGAACAACTCCATCCTTGTGCTCAAATTGGTAAATTGTGTTCTGCAATTGTGAATCCAATACCTTTCGGTCTGTAATCACAATAACCGAATCAAAGATTCTGTTGTTAGCCTTATCATGCAAGCTAGATAGCCTGTAAGATAGCCAAGCGATTGAATTAGATTTTCCAGAACCAGCAGAATGTTGAATCAAATAGTTTTTTCCAGCACCACTTTGTCTGGCATCAGTTGTGACTTTGCGAACCACTTGCATCTGATGAAAACGAGGAAAAATGATGGTTTCCTTCTTCTTTTTGACACCATTCAACTCAAATTCTTCCACGCTTAGGTGAAGGAACTTGCCAATAATATCCATAAAACTATCTTTTGTCCAAACCTGTTCCCACAAATATGCTGTTCTGTAGCCGTTGGGATTTGGTGGATTTCCAGCACCATTATTGTAACCTAAATTGAAAGGTAAATATCTTGTATTCTTTCCATCTAACTTCGTTGTCATGAATGCCTCATCGGTATCCACAGCGAAGTGAACCAAGGTTCTTTTCTTAAATAGAAATATCGGCTCGTTTGGCTCACGGTCATATACATACTGCTTCTTGGCATTCTCTACAGATTGTCCAGAAAACTGATTTTTAAGCTCTATAGTAGCAATAGGCAATCCATTTAACGAAAGAACCATATCCAATGAATTCTTTCCTACACGTTCATAATACAGCTGTCGGGTTACCGACAAATGATTGGTCAAATACAATTCGTCTGCTTCTGGATTTAATGTGCTCTCTGGCTTGAAATATGCCATCTGGAACTTCACTCCATAATCGGTAAATCCCTTGCGAATCACGTCTAACACACCACGTAAATCAATCTCTTTGACCAATCGTAACAACACTTTTTTCTCTGCTTCATCCTTGTGGATAGTGACTAGTTTATCCCAAGCCTTTGGTTGTGATTGCTTCAAAAAATCAGTGATGTAACTAGGGAATAATCCCTGTTGCACATCGAAGTCCGTTGAACTACCTTTCAAATAGCCACCTTGTTCCAATAAGTTGGATTCAATAGCTTGTTCAAATGTTAGTTCTGTATGTATACCTTTTGCCATATTAAATTACATATTTCCTCAAATTGTCTGAATTCCAAATCAATTTTGCGATTTCTAAATAAAGGTTTTGTCGTTCCTTAATTGTTTCTTTTGTAAAGTCATTGCTAGGATTAAACTTCAAATTGTTTGCATTGGCGAAACGTAAAAAATTTGGGTTGTTTTCGTAGCAATTTTCGTTAAGAGATGAAGCCAACAAATTTTGTCCAAAATACTTAGGAAGTTTTTTTGAATATGTTGAATCATTCAAACTCCTATTAATATCCTGTGGTAACAATACCAAATCACCGAACATATTTCTTGTTCTTTGGAATTCTTCTTCCGATTCAAACTCGTCTGAATACCTTTCAAAATGGTCAACCCAAATATGTTCAATGTCATACGGATTCTTGATTGAACGATTAACATACACATCAAATTTGGTATCTCTTCCACTTTGTTCTTCCAAGAAATGTGTAATTCTAGCAAGTTGATGCAACATATAACGTTTTGTCCAACCGCTTAAATTAAATCGTTCAATTCCATCTAACTTGAACTCCATAAGTTCAACCTCGTCCGTTAAAATCCCAACCAATTGCCCTAAATCTCTTTTTCTTATCTTTTTCGCCAGCATAAACATCGTGTATGTCATTGCTGAATAATCAAGAGTTTTGAAGTTAAATATTCTGATTGAAATGTATTGGTCTAAAAAGCATGATACAACTTTCAGTTTGGCATCAATAATTTCTTTGGTGTCATTTTTATCCAAACTTGCCAATAGTAATAAAGGTTGTAAGGTAAAGTTTCTGTCAGCATTATAGAAAATGTATTCAAAACCATCAGTCAACTTTGCGGAGTATTCTGCAATTCTGATGTAAGTATTAGAGAATAAAATGAACTCTTTCTGAACTAAATCACTGTAGTCTACAGACCTTTTTAAACCGATATTATTTCCGTTTTCTCTCAGCCATTTGTGAAACGCTGTACCTATAATGTCAAAATCACCTGGTGTTGCGTTTCTCTTACGTTCACGAATAGTTTCACCATATTGTGACCTAAGCCATGTTTTTATGCAATCACTTTCTTGTTCCTTACCCAGAGCTTTTAAATCAAGCATTTTAGCCTTCCAAAGCTCGTTGGCTTTTAATCTTTCATCATTGTCCGCTATTTCCGAAAGCAAATAGCCTTTCAACATTTCTGTTGCTGTTAGACTAAGCCCTCGGTCATTCATTGAAACAAATATTTTATGTGCGTCTTGCTCAGTTTGAGCAACAATTTTTATGAATTGCACATTGTCAATCAGCCAATCTTTGAAAAATGGCAGTGCTTCCTCTGGAACAGCATCCATCATCAGCTCAATAATATCATTGTATCGATGCCAAATATTTTGAACACTTTCTGGATGACCTTCTGGTTCAAAAACTTCATCGTTAATAATTGCTTCCAAGCACTTTGTTCGCTCTTCTACGTTTATGTTGAAAGTTGTTTTGCCGTATTTTTGAGAATAAATAAGGTTCAAAACTTCTGCTTTATCGTTTGTATCTTGAAGATGTTTGGTAATAAAAAGAAGCACTAAACTCAAAGATGTAAGTCTTTGTTGACCATCAATAATTGCATTTTCATCCTCAGTTAGTACAACAGAACCCATGAAATAATGACCGTATTTTTCCACTTCATTTCGTTCGTGTGTTTCAGAATAATAATCTAAAAACTCACCTGTCAAATCTTCAATTAGCTCTTCAATTTGTTTGCGTTGCCATTGATATTCTCTTTGGTAATAGTGAATGCTATATTTTACTCCCGTAAATAATTCTCTAATGCTCTTTGGTGCTCCTAATATTTTTTTCATCAATAAATTTTGTTATTCGTTGAATAATTTACATCCAGATTACGAATTCAGAAATCAAAGTATACAATTCAGTTCCTTCTAAATGAATTGCTCTATAATCACCAACTTTAATTTTTGCTAACCTTTCATCACCATCTTGAGTGATTTCAAAAACACAATCATCCCCATCGTGAATGACTTCGTATTTTAAACCATTTTTAGTTCTTGACCATGTAGCTTCTGCTGTTGGTATGTTGTTGTTTTGGAACTCTCGAATACTATTTATTAGTCTAGTAACTTCTATTGCTGTCATCGTTTTATTTTTTATCTTTTGGTTTTACTTCTGTATTTGTTTGATTTGTAACTGGCTTAGGCATTGGCATTTGTTTACCTAGCTTTACAAGAACTGTTTTAGGTGTCTGTTTTGGTTTATTTTCACTCATATTATAACATTTATTGAACAGTAAATTATCATTGAAATTATACCGAGGCTAAACAGTGAATAACTAGTCCAATTGACTTTTCTTATTTTTTTGTTTCGAGCTTTCAACTTGTCATATCTTTCTTTATCGTCAAGTACATGATTGTCTAAATCTTCTCTTGCTTCTGTCCCATTGTCAGCAGAAATTAAATACGATGCAAGGTTCAACAACAATGTTAATGCAATTAAACACCACGAAACAATCAGAAACCATGTGTATTTTGCGTTATCCATTGGAACGATTTTCTCAATAAATCCAATTGACAACACTAATGAACCAGCACTTAGATAAACTAAGTTTTTTTCAAAATCGTCCTCAGAGCCACTAATTGCGTGCTCCAAACTTGCCCTGTAGTCGTTGTTTTCGCTCATCAGTTTAACTTTTCGTTTCTAACATCCACCTTACCAGTAACCACTTCACTGATTAATGCTGTTTTATATTCTTTTAAAAGTTCGATTTCATTTTTAGTCTTCTCTATTATTTCATCTGTTCTTTTCTCATAATCAATAATGAACTTTACAATTTCATTCTGTTGCTCAATACTTGGGAAAGGAATAGAAAGATTTTTAATAACACCAACTGCTAATCCTGGCTGAGCAGCCGATTGATTGTATTGATTCAAATTCATTGATTCAAGAAGTTTTCCAAACCAAAGCCAATCAATATTTGACTCCAGATAGCATACGATAGCATGTTCAGAAGCCCAAAATCGATTTCTGGCATACTTAATGTTCCCACAAAGTGCACCTTGTCTACCAATTAATATATAATCTCCTTCGTTTGTAAATTCGGAATAATATCCTCTCAGTCCATTTCCACCATAAACTGGATATTCACCTACTTCTTTGATACTTTCTGATGTAATATTTTCACCACTCTTCAAAAGTGCAACAAACTTTATTTTCTTGACCTCCCAAATCTCTGGAATCTCTCCCAACCATTCAATACCAGAATCTTTCATAGGAACACTTGTGTCAAGACCTTTGGTTACAGCTTGGTTTATTACTGCAACACGTTCTTCTTCTAACAATTGAATAAACTGCTCTTTCTTGGCAATTAAGTGTTCAATTTGAGTTGTTTTGTGGTCAAGGTAATTAGCGATGGTGGTTTGTTCTTCGATAGATTTAGGTGTTATTATTGGTAAATTTTCAACACCTTCCATTCGTAAGTTGATACGAGTAAAACCTCTTCCTTCAAGACTTATTAACTGAGACAAAGCGGATGAACATAATAAATAATTAACAAATCTAGCATCAAAATTGTTAGTTAATCGAAATCCTTTACAAAAGCTATTTAAATATAGCTCATCATAATCTTCAAGCAGTAAAGCTGATTTTCCAACATCTTCTTGGTTCTCTGAACTCATCAAAAAAAACAAATCATTTTTTTTGACTTGATTTTGATTTTCGTTATAATCTATTTTTACAAAACCAAAATTGTCGCCAACAATATATTTGTTGTTTGCAATGTTTGTGAAGTTTATAAATGGTTTGTAATTTCCCGTTGGAACTTTTTCAAAATCAGAACCACTTTTTCCACTTAATCCGCTGTATAATTTACCGATATTTTTGACACGTTTAACATCCCAATGACTTGGAATCTCACCAATCCATTCAATACCCGATTCTTTATAGCTATCGTATTTCTTCATAGTCTATCCGATAACTTCTTTTAATAATCCGTCTGTTTCTTGTTCGATAGCCATTATGTCCTTTCTAATATCGTCCAATGAACGCAAAGGCTTGTACTGATAGAAGTATTTGGTAAAGTTGATTTCGTATCCTACATTGGTTTTGCTGTGGTCAATCCACGCATCTGGTACATGAGGTAACACTTCTTTTTCCATGTATTCTTGCACATCCATTAGCAACGGAATGTTTTCCGTATCACGCAATGATGAATCTGGTTTTGGATTGCCTTTTTTGTCTGTGACTACTTGTCCTTTAGCGTTGCGTTCTGGTCGTTCTACCGTAACTTTTGAATAACCGAAAGCTTTGTTGTCAAATACTTTTGAGTAGCCACCTTCTTTGAATTCACCGTATATTTTAGTGATTTTAGCAATGTGGTCATCCGATAATTCGTTTCTTTTATCACCTAATGATTTGCTCATTTTTTTGAAGAAATCAACACCGTTTATTAGCTGAACTTTACCTTTTCTATTGTTAGGTTTGTGGTTTGATATTACCCAGATATACGTTGAAATACCTGTGTTATAAAACAACTGATTCGGCAACGCAATTACAGCCTCTAGGAAGTCGTTTTCGATTATCCACTGACGAATACTGCTCTCGTTCTTTGTTTTACTTGGAGAACCAGAAAAAAGCGGTGAACCATTGAATACAATAGCCAATCGAGAACCTTCTGGTTTCATTTTACTCATTAAGTGCATCAAAAACAGAAACGAACCATCACTTACCGATGGCAATCCAGCTCCAAATCGCCCACCATGACCCAACTGTTCATGTTCTTCTTTAACTTTCTTTCCAAACTTTTCCCATTTCACACCAAACGGTGGATTGGTAATCAGATAATCGAATTTCTCGTTAGATAGTTGGTCTTCTGAAATACTGTTTCCTTTTTTGATGTTGGATGCGTTTTGACCTTTAATCAATAAATCCGATTTACAAATCGCATACGATTCTGGATTCAGTTCTTGACCAAATACTTCCAAACGTGCATCTGGATTCAGTTCGTGCAAATACTCTTCAGCTACAGATAACATGCCTCCTGTACCAGCACAACAATCATATATAGTTTTTGTGATACCTTTTTTGGTTAAAATATCACGGTCATTCAAGAATAAAATATTCACCATCAACTTGATAACCTCTCTAGGAGTAAAGTGTTCCCCAGCGGTCTCATTTGAAATTTCAGCGAATTTTCTAATCAGCTCTTCAAACATATAACCCATTTCCATACTTGAAATTCGGTCTGGATGTAAGTCAATTTCTTGAAAACGCTTCACCACCATAAACAACAAGTTGGCATCATCCATCTTGTTGATTTGGTTTTCAAACTCAAATTGTTCTATTATTTCTCTGGCATCCTCTGAAAATCCGTTGATGTAGTTTCTAAGATTTGATGCTATGTTATTTGGGTCAGCTATTAGCTTCTCGAAGTCAAATTGGCTTTTGTTGTGGAACTTAAATCCAGCTGTTTTGTTTAAAATCGGGTCAAGATTCTCTACGTTGGTTGTTTTAAGTTGGTCATACTTTTTAAGTACATCTGCTTTTGTGCTTTCCAGCACGCAATCCAAACGTCTGATTACAGTTAACGGTAAAATAATCTTACCATAATCACTTTGCTTATAGTCACCTCGGAGTAGGTCTGCAATTGACCAAATAAAATTTGCTGATTCTTTAACGTTTTTCATGTAAGATATTGATATATAATATTTTAATTCAATAAGTCTTTGGCTTCAACTTGCAATAATTTTGCAATCTCATAAAGCACTTCAATGGATGGTTGACGTTTATTACTTACATAGCCATGAACCATATTGTACGATTTACCAAGCTTTTCAGCTAACCAGACCTGTTTGATTCCTTTTTCTTTAAGAACTTCTTTGATACGATTCATCAGTACATTATTTGGGCACAATATAGTAAAAAAAACTAACATAAAATGAGATAAAATATTTGAAGACCAATTTTGACCCTAGTTGTCTGAATAGTATGAAATGATTAAGGATTACAAATACAATTAGCCCCATTTTAATGAATTGGCTATATAAAGCGAACGTGAGAGACAAGGTCAAAAACGGAACGTTTATCCTAAGTGTTAGCCCCTAATAGTGTCAATAATTTCATGGAAAAAAAACTCAAAAAATATTTTTTTGAAAAAGGCACTTTAGAAATTCATTTTGAAATTTTCTGCCAGAAAAATTTTTCGTGTACAGCATCATAAGCCATGTTTGGTCATGGCACGGGGGGTGGTAGATAGGGGGTAACGGGGGAAACCCTCCCGTAGGGTGGGAGGGTGCTCATCTGATTTGACTTTTTTTTTAAGTGCAGTATACTTATAAATATGAACAGTAAAGTTCTCAAATCCCACCAATCCTTCTGCTAGCTCCAGAAGGTTGAGGCTGGTGGTAAAACAGCCTTGAACAATAACGAAAGCCTCAATAAAATGAAGATTGAAAAAGAAATCAAGTGGTCGAAAACGACCAAAAATCACCCGAACATCCTATATTTCATTACCAAAAGAACTGGTACATGACATCCAAAACTTACCTATAACAAAAACACAAGTTTCACATTGCCTCAAATTTGTTGGGATACTGTATCGAGATTCCATTGAAGAATTTTGGGATGTTACGGCACCGACTCCAAAACCACAAAAATATTTAACCAAGACATTTGATGATAAGTATTACCAATGGTTAAACTTACTTACTGGTGCTGATATTGTAATTCGTTCAGATTACTATTCTCAATTAAACCATCTATGCTACAATTATGTAGTAAATCCTAAATATCAATCTGAACTGATTAAATCTATCCAATTAAACCCATCCAATGTACTATGTAAGGAAAAATATTCGAAACCCTTATTAACAGTGGGATACAAGGATGTTTTTAAGGATGTAAATCCAGAGCTAGTAAAGTATAGAAATTGGTTTATTACTGATGTAGAATCCTTATATATAAATTACGATTTGTTGAATAATGTTGTTGGTAATCATTTGGATAGAATTGAAATTAATGATTTTCTGGTTGATAACGAAGTTTTACCTACTAGTATCAGAGTGAAACTGGATGACGGAAGATTTGTATTCAGAAATTCAGAAATTGTGCTTTCAAGCATAAAGGATGGTGAATGTCTAATTAAGGACAAAAGTTACTACAAAGTAGTTTTGCCAGAATCTTTTTTGGTAACTAAGAAAGCAACAATGCACATGTATTACACAAATAGCATTGAACGATTAAAAAACGGCTGTTATAATGTGAAGAGGAATGACACAAATAACCGTCTTGATACAAATCTGACGAACATGGCATCGGTGCTAGTTGACGAGATTTGCAGACAAAATAATTTGGTGCAGATAGACCTGTCAAATTCTCAATTTACATTGCTTTCAACTGAGCTTGAAAAGCATCTTAGCACAGGTGATTTCAAGCGATTTCAAGCACTCACGGCAAGCGGTAATCTATATGGTCATATTGCCAATAGTATTGGTCTTAAAAACGATAAAAATGGAAAGGCATTAATGTTTGAAATAATGTTTAGTAGCTATAGAAACAATTCGATTTTTAAGAAGAAAATCAAGCTATTATTTCCAAGCGTTGTTGGATGGATTGACCAATACAAGAAGAAACATGGTGACGCTGAATTTTCTGTAATGTTGCAACGGAAAGAATCCGAATTGTTTGTGGATAAGATATTCGAGCGAATCAAGAAAGCGAAAATGCTTTGTTTTTCGAAACATGATTCTATGATTGTACGAAACGATGACCTTGATGGTGTTGTCAAAATAATGCAAGAAGAATTTGCTAAAAACAACCTAACATACCGTATGAAGGTTACACAATGCACCAAAGAATATTTTGTCTATTCTACTAGGATAGACAATACCAATGAACAAAATACTGGAGAAAAAGCCAAGCTTCAAGTTAGATTCAATGACTACTTTGCATATACGTCTCCAACTTATACACTTTCTCCAGCTCAGTTTCATGACTTAACTGGAAGAAAGTATATTGAAAGCGTTTCTTTGACAACTATTTTTGGAATGACTAAAAATTATAACAGGAACGGTTTTGATATTTTTTGGAATGATGTTAATCAACTTGGCGGAACTACTCACTAATGGAACAAAATGAATCTTTTCTTTGTTGCCAGAGCCTTGTATACACTAGAAAGTAACTTTAAATCATGTATGAATTGGTTCGACAAAACGACATTGATGGGTACAGAGAAAGGCTTCTTCGGAAGCCTTTTTTTATTGTCAAAATTTCATCCCGCAGGGTCATCAGCTCCGCTGTCATCAATCGCAGATTGTCATCACAACGTGTTGTGTCATCAGCTCCGCTGTCATCAATCGCAGATTGTCATCACAACGTGTTGTGTCATCAGCTCCGCTGTCATCAATCGCAGATTGTCATCACAACGTGTTGTGTCATCGCAAAGCGTTTTTCAATTTCATTGAAAATATATCGTAATATTGCAATATACAAATACCAAATGGGAACCACGAAATCAGATCTATTCAACAAAAAACAAAACGAAACAGCTTCGTTGTTGAAGGCCATTGCACATCCTGCACGCATTGCTATTGTTGAGTATTTAATGAATGTGGAATCGTGTATATGCGGAGACATCGTGAATAAACTTCCACTGGCGCAACCCACCGTTTCGCAACACTTGAAAGAGTTGAAGCTAGCCGGAATCATACAAGGTTCCATCGAAGGGAATTCCATTTGCTACTGCCTGAATGAAAAGTCCATTCAAAAACTAAAGGTCTATTTTGAAACAATAGAGACTAAAATTTCGAAACAAAATAAATGTTGTTAATATGAAAATCTCAGAATTGAAAGCACGATTAAACGATGTGGATACACTCGTTTTCGAATTGCCAAACGGCACAACAGTTCCAGCACATTTTCATGTGACGGAAGTAGGGTTAGTTACCAAACACTTTATCGATTGCGGCGGTACCGTTCGCAACGAGAAGGTTGCCAACTTTCAACTTTGGGAAGCAAACGATTTCGATCACAGACTAGCTCCTTCAAAATTCCTAGGCATTATTCTTCAATCGGAAATCATCTTCGATATGAATGAACTCGATGTGGAAGTGGAATACCAATCGGAAACCATTGGCAAATACCATTTGGAATTCAATGATGGGAAGTTCAAGTTAATAGCCACGCAAACCAATTGCTTAGCACAAGACAAATGCGGTATTCCTCCGAGCAAATTGAAAGTGGAATTAAAGACAATAGGAACAAACACAAACACAACCTGCACGCCTGGAGGAGGCTGCTGCTAAATCATTTTTCTTATGCAAGTGAAATTAAAATTTCTCGATCGCTTTCTAACGCTGTGGATCTTTTTGGCTATGGCTGTAGGAGTAGGAGTTGGATATTTCTTTCCGAGTATCGCAAACTTCACCAATAGTTTTTCAGTTGGAACAACCAATATTCCATTGGCAATCGGACTTATTCTCATGATGTTTCCGCCATTAGCAAAAGTGAACTATAGTCTTTTGCCGAAAGCGTTTCAAGATAAAAAAGTAATGACACTTTCGTTATTCTTGAATTGGATTGTGGGTCCGATTCTCATGTTTTTTTTGGCTATTTTATTTCTGCGCGATCAGCCGCATTACATGGTTGGATTAATTCTAATCGGACTTGCGCGATGCATTGCTATGGTTATCGTGTGGAACGATCTCGCGGGAGGAAACAGAGAATACGGCGCATTGCTCATTGCCTTGAACAGCGTATTTCAAGTGCTGTCTTATTCTTTCTATGCATGGCTCTTCATTAACGTTCTTCCGAACACCTTGGGTCTTGGAAACTTCAGTGTTTCAGTACCAATGAGTGAAGTCACACAAAGCGTTTTGATCTATCTGGGAATTCCATTTCTGGCTGGTTTTCTCACGCGCTATTTCCTCATTCAATCGAAAGGAGAAGAATGGTACAACCGCAAATTCATTCCGAAAATTTCACCCATTACCCTTTACGCTTTGCTCTTCACCATTGTGTTAATGTTTAGTTTGAAGGGCGATAAAATTTTGGAGTTGCCCTTCGATGTTTTGCGCATTGCGGTTCCACTTGTCATCTATTTTGCGCTCATGTTTTTCGTAAGCTTCTTCGTGAATAAATCAATGGGTGTAGATTACGCGAAGAACGCTGCTATTTCTTTCACCGCTACCGGAAATAATTTTGAGTTAGCCATTGCGGTTGCTATTTCCGTGTTCGGAATTCATTCTGCGGAAGCGTTCGTGGGTGTCATTGGTCCACTCGTGGAAGTGCCCGTTTTAATTTTGTTGGTGAAAGCCAGTTTATTCCTCAAGAAAAAATATTATTCCGCATGAAAAACATTTTAGTTCTCTGCACAGGAAACAGTTGCAGAAGTCAAATTGCCGAAGGTTTCCTTCGTCATTACGCTGGAGAAAAAGCGAACGTATACAGCGCAGGAGTTGAAACACACGGCGTAAATCCACGTGCCATTTCAATCATGAACGAAGTTGGAATTGATCTTTCAAATCACACGTCGAATCACGTCGATGAATACATACACATCAATTTCGATTTTGTGATTACTGTCTGTGACAACGCGAAAGAACGTTGCCCGTATTTTCCAACGCAAGCAGAAAAATTCCATTACAATTTCCCGGATCCTGCAAAAGCTGTTGGAACCGAAGAAGAAATAGTGAATGAATTTAGAAGAGTTCGTGCACTCATAGATGATTATTGTAAGGATTTCGTAGAGAAAAACCTGTAGGAGTTTTTTCGCGTGTACATTGCTTGAAATTCTTTCACATGAAAACATTCCAAAGCGATATTTCGAACAAGTTATTCTCACTAGCTGAACAGGTTTCAGGAAGGATTATTCAACCAACAATTTTCGAATTAATACTGAAGGAATATCCTAATTTTTCAGAGGATTCATTTATTTCCATTTCAGAACTCAATAGCTTTCGAGAAAAATATTTGCGTACGCTTTTAGATCGTGAACGCGTTGCTATTTCTGAACTCGAAGGAACCGTCCTTTCTTCCATTCGTAACGAAACCACCTTGGCAGATAAGCTTGAATTTGAAGATGAAACACAATACACCTTCGGACAGCGATTGGCAGATCACGTGGCTTCCTTTGGCGGAAGTTGGACGTTCATTATATGGTTTGGAGTGTTCCTGTTTATATGGATAATCACCAATGTTTTTGTTCTTGTATCGCGTCCTTTCGATCCATATCCTTTTATCTTTTTGAACTTGATTCTCTCGTGCATTGCGGCTTTGCAAGCTCCGGTCATTATGATGAGTCAAAATCGTCAGGAAGAAAAGGACAGAACCCGCGCGAAAAAAGATTACATGATTAACTTGAAAGCGGAATTGGAAATTCGAATGCTGCATGAGAAGATTGATCATTTAATTTTGCACCAACAACAAGATTTATTCGAAATTCAAAACATACAAGTGGACATGCTAACCGATGTATTAAAGAAGTTCGACAAAAATTCAGATAAATTATGAGTTCAGTAAAGGAATATGTTGAAGGTCTTCCCGAAGACCGTCAAGTCGTAATTAAGAAACTTCAATCGCTCATTAAGAAAAATATTCCGAAGGGATTCGAAGAGCAATTGAGTTACGGAATGATTGGCTACGTGGTACCGCATAAGATTTATCCAGATGGTTATCATTGCGATCCGAAGCTGCCGCTTCCATTTTTGGCTCTTGCTTCGCAGAAAAATTTCATAGCGCTTTATCACATGGGTGTGTATGCGAAACCAGAATTGTACGATTGGTTTGTTGCGGAATATCCCAAGCATTGCAAGTCGAAATTGGACATGGGAAAGTCTTGTATTCGCTTCAAAAAAATGGAAGATATTCCTTACGAACTAATTACAGAATTGGTAAAGAAAATGACGGTGCAAGATTGGATTTCCTTCTACGAAAAAAATTACAAGAAGTAGTTATTCTCCCTTCACAAAAGGATTTTCATTCTTCTCTTCTCCAATGGTGGTGGTGTCTCCGTGTCCGCAATAGATAACCGTTTCTTCAGGAAGCGTGTACATTTTTGTTCGAATGGAAGTGGCCAACGTGTCGAAATCTCCACCTGGCAAATCGGTTCGTCCAATGCTTCTTTCAAACAACACATCTCCGCTGAATACCACATTCATTTCATTGAAATAAAATGCGACATGACCGGGGCTGTGTCCAGGTACAAAAAGCACATCAGTTTCAAAACCGTGCCTATTCATTTTTCCTTCTTGAAGAAGATATTCCGGCTCGGGTCCTGCCGTGTAAGGAATGCCATACATGCCGGCAACCAATTCGCTTCGTTCAATATTTACTTGATCTAACGCATGCGCTATTCCCTTCAACCCGAATTCACGAAAACAAAAATCCAATCCCATAATGTGATCAATGTGGCAGTGTGTGAGCCAAACATCAACAACAGTCAATTCTTCTGATTTCAACCAAGAAAGAAATTCAGATTCTTCCGCACGATTGCTCATGCCCGGATCAATGATAATTGCTTGTTTTTCACTGTTCCAAATGACATAGGTATTCTCAGAAAAGGCGTTGAATTGAAAAGATTGAATATTCATTGCGACGAGGTATTTTATGTTTGCGAAAATACGCGTACTTTGGTTGTATGATTCGCGAAAGGGGACTGCCGTTTTATTTTTTAGTTGTGCTGTTGGTATTGAATGCCTTCGCAGGGCGAGCGCAGTTTTACAAAGGATCCAATGTTTCTTTCGGAAAAAACAGACTTCAGAACAAAACATTCGATTGGGATTATTTTCCGGGTTCTAATTTCGAAGTGTATTTCTACGATGGCGGAAAATTAATTGCACAGCGCACATTGGTTTACTGCGAGCAAGAAAGAGTTCGTCTTCAAAAATTCTTCAATGTGCAGCTCGACGATAAAATACAAGTTCTTGTATTCAATAAACAGAGTGAATTCAGGCAGAGTAATTTAGGATTGACAGATGATGAAACCACTAGCATTGGTGGGGCCACCAATATTTTAGGAAACAAAATGTTTGTGTACTTTGAAGGTACAGATGAGCAGCTTCGCGAGCAAATATCTTTGGGCATTTCTAGAATTATGTATCTGCAATTAATCTACGGAGGAGATTGGAAAAGCATGGTGCGTGGGAATAATCGAATAGCAATACCCACATGGTTTTCTGAAGGTGTAATTCGATACGCGGCCTTGAAGGACCAAAGAACAAGCGAGAGAAATACAGAGGATTGGTTTACGGTTGCTCGTTACCCAAATATCCATAGACTAACGGGAAGGCAGGCAGCAATGGTAGGCCAAAGCTTCTGGTCGTATATCGGAAATATTTACGGAGAAAATGTAGTACTTGGAATTCTTAACATGACTCAATTGTTCCGTGGAACCGACGGGGGCTTTCAATATGTCATAGGTAGAAATACTGAAACAGTTGTCAATGATTTTAAGAGGTTCATTGAACAAGGAAGGGATTTGAAAAAGGTGGAAGAGGAATTGGTTTCTCTCAAGGTGAAAAGAAAGAAATTTCAGTTTTTAGAACCCGAACTCTTACGTAAATTCAAATACAGTTACGGTCATGTGACACCCTCGAGTGATTTTAAAAAATGGGCATACAGCACGCACTTCCAAGGTGAATATTCTGTTTTTATTTATGACAAAGAACTGAAAATAAATAAGCGAATTGCACGCGGAGATTTTCGAAGTGATCGAATTCCAGACGAGAGTACTCCGCAAATTACTTGGCATCCCAACGGTAATATGTTGGCCTATGTGACTGAGAAAAATGGTCGCTTACATTTGAATACTTATCAATGCGATAGCAAGGAAGCATCTTCGAAAGAATTGTTTCAGATTGAAAAAGTTCTTTCCATGAATTACAGTCCAGACGGCAAAAACATTGTACTTAGCGGCACATTAAATGGGAAAACGAATATCTATCTTTTGCCCATTACTGCGAATGTTCCAAAGAAAGTAACCGACGATAATTTCGATGACATTAACCCCATTTTCTCAAGCGATGGAAGCTCCATTTTTTTTAGTTCAAATAGGGGAGAGCATTTGGAGTTGAAATGTCACGACAGTATTCGCTCTTCAGAAAATATTTATCACATTTATGAACTTAAGCTTACAGATGATTATAAAAGTGAAGATTTAATTCAGCTCACCAATGCTAAATATTCCGACAAAATGTTGGCCATTGCCAAAGACGATAAAATTCAGTTTATAAGATCGAAGCTTTTGTTTGATGAAAGATGTTCAGTATACAGAGACAGCGCAATTGCAAGTATTGATACGACAATACATTACAGGTATTACAATGTGACTGAGGTTTTGCAGAAATCGAATAGAAATTCGCTAGGTTTTTTTATCAATAAGGGCTGTGACAGTGCGGTCTGGCTTATTGAAGAGTTAGGTGTTCCGTATGCACTTAGTGAAAATTTAGTAAACGATAGAGCCATAGAAGTAGAAGGCGACGAGAATACGACAGAGGAAAAGAATGAGCCCTATTCAGAGATGGTTTGGATTGCTAAAAAGAAAGATCCAACTCGAATAGATACAGAAAACTTTGCCTTCCCAAGCGATAAAAAGAAGAAGGTTGAAAGTGTCGCGCACGCCTCAGATTCATTGGCGGCTTCAAAAATTGAGATACCAAGATTCAGAAATTACTTAATCAATTATACAACGAGTTATCTTCAATCTACCGTAGACAATCAGTTTGCAAGTTCGTTTTATCAGAATTTCACAGGACCAACGAGTATTACTCCCGGTTTCTCAGGGTTTTTTAAAGTAGGGATTTCAGATTTAATGGACGATTTTAAATTCACTGCAGGGGTTCGTCTTGCTGCGAATTTGAACAACAGCGATTTTGGTTTTTCGTTTGAAAATTTAAAGAACAGAGTGGACACCAAGATTTCGTTGCAAAGACAAGGGCAGGAGATCACACAGCAAAACGCCACCATTCGCGTTCAAACCTATAATTTAACACACGAATGGAAATATCCATTCACCGAAACAAGCGCTGTAAAATTCACAGCCATCGGACGAAACGATCGCATGGTAGTGTTATCAAGTGACCCTTATACGGCATCCTATAAAAACCAAAACGAATGGAACATTGGCGGAAAGGTGGAGTATATTTTAGACAACACCTTTATCAAAGGATTGAACTACAGAACAGGAACCCGTTTCAAAGCTTGGGGTGAACATTATCGGCAACCCGATAAATGGAAAGAACAAAATTCTATATACGTTGTGGGATTCGATTTCCGCCATTACCAGACCATTCATCGCGATTTAATATTCGCTTTTCGTTTGTGTGGAAGCAGTTCGTTCGGCGATTACAAAGTGGTGAATTATTTGGGCGGAGTAGACAATTGGTTGGGACAAAAAGTAGATAATTCGGTGCTTGTTTCTTCAACACAAGGGTATACGTTTCAGGCATTTGCCGGACCTCTGAGAGGATTTTATGTCAATGCGCGTAATGGAAATAATTTTCTTTTAAGTAATTCAGAATTAAGATTGCCACTGTTTAGATATTTAAGCAACAGATCCATTAAATCAGATTTCGCAGATAATTTTCAGGTCATAGGATTCTTCGATATTGGAAGCGCTTGGACAGGAAAAAGTCCTTACGATGACGCGAACGACTTCAATACTATTACTGTTTCACAGACCCCAGTAACGGTGCAATTGCGAAGCAACAAAGAGCCAATCATTTACGGATATGGTTTCGGATTGCGTTCGAAAGTGTTAGGATATCACATGCGCGCCGATTGGGCCTGGGGCGTAGATGATCACACGGTTATGCCGCGTGTATTCTACTTGTCTTTAAACCTAGATTTCTAATTATTGTAAATTCCAAATGGTGTAAGACAAAGTATGTCCTACAGCTTTCAAAGTTGGTTTGCTTATCACGCTCATGTTGTCTGCGTGAGTATGGTGCGAACTTCCAAATTCAAACTGAGTGCCCATGTAATTCGGACGCATATCAATAATGTCTAACGTAGGGATATTCGCTTGAATCATAAATTTATGATCATCGATAATACCTCCTATTTCTTCATTTTGAAAATACTCACCATAACCAAGTTTAGCCGCGTTTCCCCAAATGCGATTGACTGCATTTCCTGCTGCCTGCATGGAGTATCCTTCTTTGTTAAACCGCGCCCCTTCAGCCCCTACCATGTCTAATAGAATGGCATAGCGCATGGTTCGTTGTGGCTTTTGGTTCGCCCACAATTGTGAACCTAAACACCAGCTGTTTTCATCGTTAGCGCCGTTTTCAGCCCACTCAGGTTTGCCACCGTCTTCACTATCGAAAAGAATAAAATCTATTCCAATGTCTGCAGGGAGATCTTTTGAAATACGCGCCAATTCTAACAAAACGCCAACGCCGCTGGCGCCGTCGTTCGCGCCATCTATTGGTAGTTTGTGTTTACTTGGGTCTGGGTCCTTATCGCCATAAGGTCTGCTATCCCAATGCGCAGCCAATACAATGCGCTTTTTTGCGTCGCCATGAAGGGAAGCAATGATGTTTCGAACGGGAGTATTTCCACCTTCCCAATTAGGCATAGTTCCTACTTGCTCTTTAACCGTGCAATTGTAACTTTTGAATTTTTGAATGAGCCAATTTCCGCAGGCCATGTGATTCGTGTTTCCCGGAACACGTGGACCAAAAGCCACTTGTTTTTCAATGAAGGAATAACAACTGTCTGTCATGAAATCGGCGGGTTCTAGAACTACTCCGCTTTCTGTTGTGTTGTTTTCTGCGCTCTTCGCTTTTCTGAAATACGGTTCAAACGTCTTGAATAGAAAACCACCCACAACGAATACAACAAGCACGATAGCAATGATCTTTTTATTATTTTTCATGGGTCCAGGTTGTTCCTTCTTTTGAATCTTGAAGTTGAATGTTTATAGCTTTTAATTCATCGCGAATTATGTCCGATGTTGCGAAATCTTTCTTTCCTTTCGCCTCTGCGCGCAAGCGAATAATCACTTGCATAAGGTCGTTCGAAATATCATTCGAAGTGCTGCTTACTTCCGCTTGAAGTCCGAGTACTTCGAACACAAATCCGTTGACTAATTTTTGAAGACGATCAATGTCGGTTTGTGTCAATTGAATTTTATGGTCCAAACACGAGTTAATCACCTTCACCGCTTCGAACAAATGAGCAATAAGAATAGGAGTGTTGAAGTCATCGCTCATGGCCTCGTAGCAATTCTTTTCTAACGCTTCAACGTCATAAGAACTCGAGTCACTCGCTACAAGCGTTCCGACTTTCTCTACCGCCTGCATCAACCGTTCGAATCCTTTTTCTGCTGCCTTCAATGCCTCATTACTGAAATCTAGCGTGCTTCTGTAATGGGCTTGCTGCATGAAGAAGCGAACCACCATAGGTGAAAATCCTTTCTCTAAAAGATCGTGTGTTCCAGAAAATAATTCATGTGGAAGGAATGAATTTCCCAACGACTTCGACATCTTCTGTCCGTTTACGGTAAGCATGTTTGCATGCATCCAATAACGCACAGGTGCCTTTCCGCAACACGCAGAATTTTGTGCAACTTCCGACTCATGGTGCGGGAATTTCAAATCCATTCCACCACCGTGTAAATCGAACTCTTCACCCAAATATTTCGTGCTCATGGCAGAACATTCCAAATGCCATCCCGGAAATCCTTCTCCCCATGGCGAAGACCAACGCATAATGTGTTCCGGAGATGCCGCTTTCCACAAAGCGAAATCGGCGAAGAAACGCTTCTCTTCTTGTCCGTCTAGTTCGCGCGTATTCTCTAACAATTCATCTACGTTCCTTCCGCTTAATTCACCGTAAGGAAAAACGTCTTTGTATTTTTTCACGTCGAAGTAAACGCTTCCGTTTACTTCATACGCATATCCATTTTTAATGATCTCTTCAATCATGGCAATTTGCTCCATGATGTGTCCCGTTGCACTCGGTTCAATACTTGGCGGATGATTATTGAATTCACGCATCATGTCGTGGAAATACGTTGTGTATTTCTGTACAATCTCCATCGGTTCCACTTGCTCCAATTTCGCTTGAGCGCCAATGCGATCCACTCCTTCATCGAACTCGGTTGTGATGTGTCCAACGTCTGTTATGTTTCGAACATAACGAACTTTATATCCAAGAAAAGAGAGATATCTATAAACCGTATCGAACGTCACGAACGTTCTACAATTTCCCAAGTGAGCAAAATTGTAGACAGTAGGCCCGCACACATACATTCCAACGAATTGTTTGTGAAGGGGAGTGAACTTTTCTTTCGTTCGCGTAAGACTATTGTAAATGAACAAATCAACCATACTGCAAAGAAACGAAGACAAATAAAAAAAGCCTCATTCATTGAGGCTTTTTATGAGTCTATTACTTTCAGTTAAGAAACTTTCTTCGCAATTTCTTCCAACATGGTCGAAACCAAACGTTGCATTGGGTATTCAATCTCCCAACCCCAATCGCTTTTTGCCGTTGAATCGTCAATGCTGTTCGGCCATGAATCGGCTAGGCCTTGACGGAAGTCTGGTGCATAGCTAATTTCAAATCCAGGTAAATGTTTTTGAATTTCTTCAGCTAGCTGTTTCGGTGTGAAGCTTATTCCTGCTAGGTTGTAGGCGCTTCGGATTTTTATTTTTTCAGCATCAGATTCCATCAGTTGAATAGTAGCGCGAATGGCGTCTTCCATCATCATCATCGGTAGCTCAGTGTTTTCCGAAAGGAACGATGTGTATTTGTTTTCCTTCAACGCAGAATAAAAAATATCTACTGCGTAGTCTGTTGTTCCTCCGCCGGGATCTGAGCGATGTCCAATTAATCCTGGGTAACGAAGACTGCGAACGTCAACGCCGTACTTCATGAAATAATATTCGCACCATCTTTCACCCGCCAACTTCGAAATTCCATAAACGGAAGATGGCTCCATCACTGTAGTCTGAGGTGTTTGATCGGCCGGAGTAGTTGGTCCGAACGCCGCAATGGAACTTGGCCAAAACAAACGGAACTTAAATTCTTTCGCGAGCTCAAGAATATTGAGAAGCCCTTCCATATTTAACTTCCACGCATACATCGGATTCTTCTCTCCTGTAGCACTCAATAGCGCAGCAAGCTGATAAACCTCTGTTACAGCATGGTCTTGAACGCATGCGCGCAAGGATTCAGCATCAAGTACGTTCAGCTGCACATACGGTCCATCATCCGATGAAACGTTTTCTGCTGCTTGAATATCGGCGCCAATCACATGGTCTTGTCCCAACTTCGAACGAAGGGCCATCACAAGCTCAATGCCTATTTGTCCTCTGCTGCCAATAACCAATGCTTTTCTATTCGTGCTCATAGTTAAAAAATGTTTTCAAAAATAGGTATTTTCGCGCCATGGCAATTCCACAAATTGAAATTGAAGATTTCGATTATTCACTTCCCGAAGATCGCATTCGTGTTATTCCACTCGAAGTTCGCTCGGCAGCCAAATTGTTGGTCTATGAAAAAGGTGAAATCACAGATTCCATTTTTTCTGAATTACCGAATTTTTTGAAGGAAGGAGATCTGTTAATCTCGAACAATTCGAAAGTTATTCCGGCACGAATTATTTTTCAAAAACAGTCGGGTGCCTTCATAGAAATCATGTGCCTCGCACCCTTCGGAATCTCATACACAGAAGCCTTTTCGGCACATGATAGCGTTTCCTTCACCGCATACATCGGAAATTCAAAACGATGGAAAGAAGGGAAATTGGAATTGAAAATCAATTGGAACAATTCCACCGAAAGCGTCTTCATCGAAAGAAAAGGAATTGAGAAAGATGCCTTCATCGTAGAATTTTCTTGGAGCTTCAATGCCGTCTTTTCTGAAGTCATAGAAGCCATCGGACAAGTGCCTTTGCCACCGTACTTCCAACGCAAGCCAGTGGCCAACGATGTTGGCAGATACCAAACCGTCTTCGCGAAGACCGAAGGTTCTGTTGCAGCACCCACCGCCGGTTTGCATTACACCCAAGAGGTTCTTCAAGCCATCTCGAATATCGGTGTTAAGCAAGAAGAAGTTTGTTTACACGTTGGAGCAGGAACCTTCAAGCCCGTTTCAGCAGATCGTATCGAAGACCATGAAATGCATGCAGAATTTTTCGAGGTAACACGCGAATGTATTCAGGCGATTTTAAATTGTGAAGGAAGAATCATTGCTGCAGGAACAACTTCTATGCGAACGCTTGAAAGTTTGTATTGGTTAGGAGTTCGTGTTTTAGAAGGCAAGGAAGCCGATGCGGTAGAGCAGTGGGAGTCTTATCTAAGTTCTCCGAGTTATTCGAAAAAAGAGGCCTTAATGGCCTTGTTGAATCATCTCGATGCCACGAAGCGAAACAGCATTTGTGCTTCTTCGAGTATTTGCATTGCTCCGGGCTATTCATTCAAGATTTGCTCTGGTCTTCAAACGAATTACCATCAGCCCAAAAGCACGCTGCTTCTGCTAGTTGCAGCGGCAGTCGGAGAGCAGTGGAAAGACATTTATACGCACGCCTTGAATCACGATTACATGTTTTTAAGTTACGGCGATACGATGTTGCTATGGTTCTAAAACAAAAAAGGATGCCGAAGCATCCTTTTTAATATCAAATCTTTTTTAATATCAATCCTCTGGGAAGAAACGATAGTCTTCAATTTCTGCTGATTCACGAAGTGAATTAAACAACGTCATTGGTGCGCTAGACTTTTGTCCACGCATTTTATCTTTTCTGAAAGAAACGTAGTTGTCAGGACTTTCAACACGAGTAACATCAGCCGCACGTTGAATAACATAAATACCACCTTTTCCTTTAATTGGTGCAGAGATATTACCTGTTGGTAAACCGAAGGCAGCACCAATAGGAGCACTTTCAGTTTCTTGAATGCCACTTTCAGGTATGTTGCGCATAGCCATTGAAAGATTCTCGAAAGTCTTTACTTGTCCGGTTACCTTTCCAGCAATTTCTTCCATAGAATTGCCAGTCATCATAGCCATGTATTTCTCAGCTTTCTTATCCTTAATAACCTCTTGCTTCACGCGGTCATAAACATTACGTAATGACGGAACTCCTTTTTCTTTAATTTCCATTAAGCAGACAACAACAATTCCGTCATCAACTGAGATAGGTTGAGAAATCGCACCTTCTTTTGTATCGTCATTGTATGTCCAAACAATAATATCACTCGCACTCTGAACACCATTTACAGAAGTCGCTTCAGGACGAACATTCGGAGAATAAGTTAATCCATTGTAGCTTTCTACTGCACCAGCACGGAAGCTTACGCTGTCGCCATGATTCTGAATGAAGTCTATTGCTTTTTGGTAAGTATCTTTTTTAGTAGCTGGGCTCGGAGAAATAGGTCTTTCAACTTGCGCGTAATAGGTAACAGGATTAGCTGCACCTTTTTTAGTTACTTCAATCAAGTGCGTTCCGAATTGGCTTTCTACAATTTGAAGATCACCTACCTTACCGTTGAAACAAGCCGCATCGAATTCAGCAACCATGGCTCCTCTTGCGAACATACCTAAATCACCACCTTTTACAGCAGAACCAGGGTCTGTGCTATATTTCGTAGCCATTTCAGCAAAGTTCTTTTTAGATTGAATCTCTTTCTTTAAAGAATCTGCTTTTGCTTTTCCAGCAGCGCCCTTCTCTTTGAAAAGAATGTGACGGGCTTGAACAGAGTCAATCTCAGTTCCGCGTGAAGTTAATTTTATCACGCGAGCAATTCCCCCAGAAACGAAAGGACCCATTACGCGTCCAAGACTGTCAGAAGACATCTGCGCATTGAAGGGCTCGGGGAAACTTCCTGCAGCGTATTTCACTTTAGCATTTGCGGGGCTACCTGAATTCAAAACTGCGAAAAGAGAATCTTCTTTAACAGTTTTAGATGCTTTGAAAGATGTTGCTAGGGCTTGAAGACTCTCAAGTGTAGCAGCACTGTCACTCGTACTTGTAATTAAAGGAATACGAACGTAAGCAATGGTGCGACTTCTTTCTTGTTTGAAGTCCCGATCGTTTTTGTGCTCGTTGTAATAATTTTCAATGTCCTCGTTCGAGAATGTAATCTCACTCTCCATAATCTGAACATACGGCTTCACCACGTATACGATGGAAGCTTTGTCGTTAGACTGGTGAAACAGACTCTTAGCGTCTAAGGAATTTACGTAAGCTCCAGCACCTACCAAGGCGTCGTATTTCTCTTTCAAACGCTTTTCAACAACAAGTCTTCTGTAACCAGTGAAAAGATTTGGCTTTTCAGTTTCCATTTTCTTGAAGCTTTCACGCATCTGCTCTTTGAAAGGCAAAGAATCTTGTCCTTGATAGAACGTGGATTTCACGTAAGAACTTAAATATTTTCCGAAAAGAATTTCATCCAACTCTTCATCAGTTACCATTAAACCAAGACTTTGGTATTCAGGTTGAAGCAAAGTGGTTTCAATTAAGTTGTTCCAAACATCGTTTTCCAAACCGTGGGCTTGGCTGTTGTTGTAACTGAACAATTCAGATTGTTCCTGAAGCATTGCTCTCCATTGGTCTTGCTTAATGCTTTCGCCATTAATAACACCAACTTTATCTGAAGAGCCACCGAACATTGCCATTACAGCATCATACGGGATCAAGAAGCCGACAATACCAATGCCGACTAGGGCTAGTACTAGCCATCCTTGTTTACGAAGGGTTGAAATCATTGCCATAGTTATGGACTATAAAATTTAGGATTGCGAATATCGGAAATTTGCTCGGAAATTCCTTGTTTTTTTTAGCGAAGACTAGCTATTTGTTAATTCTTCAATGTTTTGAAGCTGAACAAGCTTGATTTGACGCTCATTAACGGCTAGAATAGTGAACCGATAACGGTCAATGACAAATTCCTGATTCACTTCCGGAAAGTCTTGGTGGAAGTTCAGAATAAGTCCTCCGAGCGTGTCATATTGCTCTTCATTTTCAGGAAGTTCCAACTTGTATTTTTCATTGATGTAATGAACATCAAGTCTTCCAGCGAATTCATACCAACCTTTCGAAACTTCACGTTCAACGTTGTCAATGGTGTCGTGCTCGTCTTCTATTTCACCAAAAATCTCTTCAATAATATCTTCAAAGGTGATAAGTCCGCTGGTTCCACCAAACTCGTCTACAACAGCAGCTACGCTTTTTTTCTGACTGCGAAATATTTTTAAGATCTCATTCGCTGCCATGGGTTCGGGAACAATGGCAATTGGACGAAGAATTTCTTTAATCTCTTTTGGGTTCTTGAAGAAGTCGCTGAAGTGAACATAACCAATCAACTGATCAATGTTTTCGCGGTAAACAATAATTTTAGAGAGTTTTGTTTCAATGAAAAGATCTTTCGCTTTCGCAATGCTCTCTGCAATGTCAATGGCAACAATTTCATTGCGAGGCAGCATGCAATCTCGGGCCTTCAACAATGAAAAATCAAGTGCGTTTTGAAAGAATTGAATTTCCAAATCCAATTCATTCTGCTGAGAATGCACGCCTGTGAATCCTTCCAAATAATGGTTCAAATCGGTTCTGCCAAAAACGATGTCTTGTTCTTTTGGCGAGTTTCTAAAGAGCATTGAAATAATCCATTCGCTCACCTTCGTTACACTATAGGCAAACACGAAAAGTATGGCGTACCAAATAGCAATTAAGGGTGAAAGACGTAACAGCCATTTATTGGGTTGTGAAGACAGCAAAGCTTTCGGAATGAATTCCCCAAAAATTAAAACAACTAAGGTTGAAACGATCGTTTGAAGAATTAAGACACCGTATGATCCAACGGCCTCATCTAGGTATGGGAAATTTGATTCAAGTACATCGGTAAGAACATCGCCGAAGACAATTCCATAAATAACCAAGGAAATGTTATTTCCAACTAGCAGCATAGCCAAGAACAACTTTGGTTTTCCAACCAAAGAAGATAAAATAGACGCGCCGAAAACGCCTTGTTTTTTATCAAGTTCTATTTTTAATTTGTTGGAAGTTAGAAAGGCTATTTCAACACCGGAATAGAACGCACACCCGAGCAGCGTGCCGAGAATAATGAAAATTTGAGAAGCGTCTGTATTACCCATTGTTTTTATTCATTCTGCGGTACATTCCCAAACGGAATAAAAACCACATGAGAGCGATACCAGGAATAAATAAATTCTCGGCACCTTTATCCCAACCCTCTGCAGAGATCATATAAAGCGCGTAACCAAATGACGCAACCACAACAATGGCCCATAGGATAAGCACTATTTTATTTAAGTTATTCATTAGTTAGATGTGTTGAAATTACCAGAAGTTTGATTGATTTCATAATTGGAAAATGATCCATTGCTGCGAAGTCCTTTTCCCTCGAGGACACTGTTTTCAGAACTGATTTTTACAAAATCTGGAGTGTAAACCAAATCAGAGTCGAGGTAAAAAGTAAGCGAATTGGTTTCCAGTTTTTCTTTTTTCCAATTTTCTAAAACTAAGTCACCTTTGGTCCAAAGCGTGTTGCTTTTCTGAGAGAAAATAGCTTCGTTACCAGTCATGGTTCCTGTATATTCTCCAAGCGAATCAAAGAATTCGATGTGAAAGGTTTTAGGCGCAATTAAGTAAGAACTATCGCTAACATACTGATCTAGTTGTAAAGCGTAAATTTTCGTGCGAACCACCCCATCCAAGGAGTAACTGAATGAAGCGTTAAAGGTGCTTTGCACGGGCACAAACTTCGGGTCAGTAATAGCTTTGATTTCTGAAATTTCATTTTGACATCCAATCAAAGTGAACACGACCGCAAAAGCAGTTACTATTTTCAGAATGGTATTAGTCATACTTTCTCTGAACGAACCAACGTTCGAACGGATGAAGTTTAAATCCGATAAGGAAGGTAGCGTAGTTCTCTTTTGTTGCAGTTTCTGTTGCAGTACCATAGGTTCCAAACTCGGCAGAAAGGCACAAGCTACTTGTTGTTTTCGAAGAACGCATAGGCATTTGCAATCCGCATGTGAATGCTTCTTGAACAATGTTATTCCCGTTTAATCCAACGGAAGTCTCAACACTCTTCATTCCTAGACGATAGGTGCATGCCCCGAAGTAATTGTTCTCACCACCATTGACATTTGGAACATATTCCAACCCCAGTCCAACGTTTTTAGAGTTGTGAAAGCTTTGATTGGAAACAAGAATCAATGAATTCATATCTTCAACAGATTTCCAGTCTTGCTGACGGTAAGATGCGCTCAGGGAAAGTGTCCCCGCCTTTTTAAATTCATGGGTAATTGCAGCACCAATTTGAATGCGCTGTGGAATGACAAAAGAAAGGTTTTTATATGTTGTGTCTAGAACGGTCAGTACCGGTATTTCAACACCGGAAATAGAACGTGTAGACTGACGAATATCCTGCACCTTTGGGTTTATATTGTTTTCCAATTCATACGTTCCTGCCAAATGAAACCAAGTCGATCGCGTAACTTTTCCCGCTGATTTTCTTTGGTGAAGAGGGAATGAATAATGCGCGCCGAATGTCAAATTCGCATCTGAAAAGGATTTACGATTGGTAATCTTACTGTTGTAAATGGAAGTGTTGTCGAACAAAATGCGATCGACTTGAAGGATAGATCCAAATCTGAAATTTAAGTTACTACCAATAGACAAGGTATGTGTGCGGGCATGTGTGCTGTCTGAATAAAGGATGAATGTCCGGGCAAAACCCATTTGAACTTTATTTATTCCACCCTCTCCAGAATAGCTGTATTTGGCATTTAAACTGTCGTTAATAGCAGCGGTATTCGAGAACTGATAACCTACAACGCTTTCAGGAGTAAGGCCCATTGCAAATCCCCATTTGCTTCCTGTTCGTTTAAATCCAAAGGCAATTTCACCAACTTGTCCACCGAGGTAGTTGGATTGTCCTGAAGTTGAAAGAAGTTGAGAACTTTTCGCAAACACACTTCCTTGAAAGGTCGTTTCGGTGAATAAGGCAAACGATGCAGGGTTAGATAAATTCACCCCTGATAAATCGGGAAGCGCAATAGATGCATTTCCAAGGGCGGCGTAACGCGGGTTAAATCCAATGTCAGTGAGTCCAATTCCAAAACGAGAGTAAGGCGAGTTAACAGGAATTTGAGCCTGCACGCGCACACACATTGCCGAAATCAAAACAAGAAAAATATATTTAAGATTCATTCGCACAAGTGATGGCATACAATCCAATTAATGTTAAATTCATTTCTACAAAGATGCGGCAATTAAGCTGTTTAGCAAAATGAACCGCGTCAGTCCCAGTAAATACAATTTGAATATCTGGAAATTGAATCATTGCAGCATCAATGTATCCCTTCAATTCCGAAAGAATTCCAAAATTCACACTGCTCAACATAGCGCCTTCGGTTGAATTTTGAAAGGGCTCAGCACTTTCAGCAAATGCAATAGGTGGAAGCTGACCGGTAAATTCGTGCATGGCGCGCAAGCGAGACTGAGCGCCTAAAGAAATAACTCCAGAAATCAGTGCGTTGTTTTGAGCAACGGAATAAGTAATGCAGGTTCCGAAATCAACAACCAAACTTTCCGACCCTTCGAAAATTTGAAATGCACCTGCTACATTCGCAAGGCGATCCTTTCCCGCAATTCCCGAAGTGTAGCGGAAGGCGGGGAAATTATCTTCCGGAATAATTCTGCAAAAAGAATATCGATTTAAAAAATCAGTTTGTTCAGAAGCACTCCTCACTGAAGAATAGAAAAATGGGAGACTGTGTTTTGAGTGCAAAAGATTCAATTCAAGACTAAGATTGTTATCTAGAATTCTTCCCGATTCAACCAAGGAATTGTTTATGAAAAACCCCCATTTTAATGAGGTGTTCCCCTGATCCAATACAAAGCAATTCATCTGGAGGGCTAGTTTTTGAGAACTGTAATGGTTCCTCTACGCTCGTATAAAACACCAACTCCGTTCTTTACGGTGATGTAATAGACATAGGCATTTTCATGCACGTAATCGCCGCCATTCATTTTGCCATCCCACTTTTCAGAAAGTTTGTTTGTTTCAAAAACGTAATCACCCCAGCGACTGAAAATATTCATGGTGTATTGGCTGGTGTCTGCGAATGAAATAACCGGATAGAACAGATCGTTATTTCCATGAATCATCATGGCGTTCGGAATCCAAATAAGCGGCTCCTGATCTAAACATTTTTTGTTGCTATACGATGAAAATGTTTCATTCGGGAAATAGCTAATCGGCTCTGAATTCGCTTCGATGCGATAGCAAAATTGTCCTTTAGAAGAAAGAAATGGCTCAAGATCATCAGAGTGGGCTAAATGATTTGAAAGAAATGAAATCGCTTGGGTTTCAGACCCTCCGTCAACAGAGCGAAGCACAATGTATTCTTGCACACCATTTTCCCAGTCTTCGTATTCCGACCAGTTTAAATTGTTTACCAAAAACTCGGATAGATTTTCGCCACGCAAGCGAATGTTTCGTCCAACGTTTGTCGTGTCAAGGAAATAGCCACATGGATTTTGTAAAATCACGCGGTAGTCGTAAATGATATCATCAGAATTAACATCCGTGTCGGTAAATACAATATTGCTGGCCGACTGCGTAATGTCCATATGATTTTCCCAATTGTATGGGGCATACAAATTCTTCCGTTGAAGAATGTATTTATGGGGAACCAATGTTGGTTGCGTTCGAACCGTGATCTCAATGGCCTTGGAGCTATTGACACTTACAGAGGTAAGATAATTTAAAGCTGGCGGCGTGGGATATGAAATATTTATAGTTTGAATGTTAGAAGCCGAAGTAGCTCCTGAATTGGAATAAGCAACCACGCCGTAGTAATTAATTCCGGAAGAAATGGTTGTAAATTCATGTGTTCCTTGAAGGGTATTGCCGTCTGTTGTGTCAACGGGAACGAAGTTTATTCCATCAGAGCTGTACATGAGAACATAGTAGTTAACACCTGCATTCCAGCCCGAGTATGAGCTCCAAGAAAAATTGATTGCGTTGTCACAAAGAGTATACGTAGAGGGGCTAAGAAAAATGGTACAATTGCAAACGCTACCTGTAGGACTTGTATTCGGGCTAGGTGGCGTTCCCGAATAGCAAGTGTCAATTGCAGAAAGCAAATAACATTCGGGTCCACTGCTCGGAGAAGAAAGGAGATCACTGAACAACGTGTTATTTATTCCAAAAACAGTGTCAATCAAATTAACCGTTGAGCCATTACACGCATAAACAATATAGCCATCTGTGTCACCCGAAGAATTGACATTCCAGTTCAATTCTGCCAAGCCAGTAGTGGGATTCACCGTTACACTTGTAATGGTAGGAATAGCTGGAGCGGTTTGATCATTGAAAATACCACTCGCTACATTACTTGCAAAATCGCAGTTTGGAAGTCCAGAATATCTAATTTGAAAATTGAGTTGCTCACCACAGACCGTTACTTCATAATTGTAGGTTGAAGATGTGCCAGGTAAAGTTTGAACCTTGTTCCAGACGCCAGAAGGATATTCTAACCACACTTCAGCATTTACAGCAGCTAACCAAGCGGCATTGGAGGTAGGTGCGTTCCATTGAAGGTCAACAAATCCAGGCGGAGAAACGGAGGCATTGGCAGTAAGAAAGGTACTGCAAAATGTTTCAGAGCTACTAAGGGTAGGTGTGCCTCCAATGTTGTCCTCAGCTTGAATGTAGACACAGCAAGAGTTAGTTAAGGCATTTGCTCCTGGGTATAAAAAGGAACCAGATAAATTGGTTGATTGACTAATCTCAGTGAAATTACCCGCTACATCAGAGGCGTAAATGTGATTGGTTACGAAGGTCGCGGGGTTAGGTGAAGTGTACCAAGAAATGCTAAGTGAATTACCCTGTACTTCAAGACAGGTAAGGGTAGCAGAAGATTGCCCATGAGCATTGAAGGCCCAAAGAAGAACATGCGAGAGCAATGCTGCTAATATAATTTTACCTTTCATTCGTTTTGAAGAGTGCAAAAATAGGCCTTGGGTTGCATACAATCGCGAAAATCAAACGGAATTAAAATGAAATATTGCCCACCCTCTTTTGAGCCTCGTGAAATTCTCCAATCGTTTGCTCTATCACTTCTTTGGCTGAGATAACTCCTTTTATTCGTGCGCTTACCTGCCCAATCTCCAATTCGCCTTCTTCAAGGTCGCCAAGTGACATTCCTTTTTTAGCTCGTCCGCGTCCAAGTAATTCTTTCAATTCGTCTATACTAGCCCCCGAATCGTAAGCGTGAATCACCTCTTTATAAAACGTGCTGTTTAGCAATCGCACCGGTGTTATCTCGTGAAGAGTGAGTTTGGTATCTCCTTCTTTGGCTTGTAAAATGGCGTTTTTGAAATTCTCGTGTGCTGCGGATTCATGTGTCATAACGAAACGTGATCCCATTTGAACCCCTTGAGCGCCAAGCGACATAGCTGCAAGCATGCTTTTTCCACAAGAAATTCCTCCGGCTGCAATAACCGGAATTGAAACAGTTTCAGCCACACTAGGAATTAAACAGAGCGTAGTAGTTTCTTCACGCCCGTTGTGGCCACCCGCTTCAAAACCTTCGGCTACAACAGCGTCTACACCGGCTTCTTGTGATTTTAATGCGAAGGCACTGCTACTCACGACATGGGCTACTTTTATTCCTGAAGCTTTAAGTCTTTCAGTGTATTTCTTCGGACTTCCAGCCGATGTGAAAACGATTGGAACGCGGTACTTTTCAATCAGCGCAATATGGTCTTCAATGTTCGGGTATAACAAGGGTAGGTTTACACCGAAAGGAAGATTTGTTTGCTGAAAACACTTTTTTATTTCTTCTTCAAGCTGATCAGGATACATAGATCCGGCGCCCAAAAGTCCGAGTCCACCAGCGTTAGAAACTGCTGAAACCAAATTCGCTCCCGTGCACCAGATCATTCCTCCTTGTATGATGGGGTACTTTATTCCAAAAAGCTGACTGATTAAATTCATGTTGAAATTTTCCTCAAAAATGCGAAAAACTATTCAGTGTTTCCACATTGTTGATTATCTTAGCGAACGACTTTATCCAAAATGAAAAAAATAGTATTCTTTCTAAGCTTGGTTTTAGTGCTTCTTTCAAACGTTTCTTCGGCCCAATACCGCTGGGATTACGGATTGAAAGTAGGTGCGTCAAACTACCTCGGAGACATCGGAGGTAAGTATCTTCCACGAAGAGATTTTGTTGTAGATATGCATCTTATTTCAACCCGCATGTCCGCAGGTGCCTACGTAAGGTACAAAGTAAATAAGCGTTTGGCCTTCTCTACAAATTTTGACTGGATTCGAATTACAGACAGAGATGCCTATACGACATACGCTCCGCGTAGAGCAAGAAACGCAAATTTCAGAAATGATTTATTAGAGTTAGGTGGTCGCGCAGAAGTTACCATTTGGTATGACAACGACGTGGGAAATAAAGGTTATTACAATCCAGACTTTAAAGTGTTTTTGTTTGCTGGATTGGCCGGTTACTCTTCAAATCCGAAAGGACAGATTTTCAAAGACGGTGATGTTCAATACGGTGGCGAATGGTTCGCTTTGCGTGATTGGAGAACGGAAGGACAAAAAAGTGCATATTCGAAATTTGGTCTAGCTATACCGGCTGGTATCGGAGCTTATTTCACCTTCAAGAAAAAATGGAGAGTGCAGTGGGATTTGAGTTGGAGAACAGTATTTACTGATTATCTAGATGACGTTTCAACGGTTTATTCTACTCCGAATTCGAATGATTCTAAAGCATACGAGTTTGTGAACAATCAAACCTATCAAGCTTTGTTAGATGGTTTGGTTGCAGAAAACCCACAGTACACAGCAAACGATTTATCCATTGAAAACTTTCAAATTGCACCTGCAGGTGCTACCTATGCTTCGCCTCGTGGTGACGCAACGCACAACGACAGTTATTTAACAACTCAACTTACTGTAACGCGTGTTATCCGCGGAAGATCTAGTTTCTCGAAGTCGAAGTATAGTTATATGAAAGGAAGACCAGGAGTTAGAAGATCAAGAGCGAAATTCTAAGATTAGAAATATTGAGTCAATTTAGAAAGTGGTTTACGCAGTAGCGTGAACCACTTTGGTTTTAAACCGTTTATTTTCCAGGCCAAGCGATCTTCTTTATTCGCACGAATACGATTTTTAAGACTAACATTGCTCACACCGCCAGCGCGCATGTGAATCATTACCTTCGGAAGGTAATGTGCACTGCACGACTCCTTGAAAAGAAAGCGCAACATAAGTTCATAATCTGCGGCACTTTTAAATTGCGTGTCGAAAGTTCCGAAGGAATCGTAACAAGATTTTTTAACGAAGAAAGTAGGGTGAGGTGGCATCCAACCTTTTAAAAAATTCTCTCTGAGATAAGCTCCACTGCGCCATTTCCTGACAATTTTAGAAGTGTCTATCGGATCTACATAATTCAAATCGCCATAAAGGCAATCTGTTTCATTTTCTTCGAACGCGCGAACAACATTTTCAATAACATCATTCGAACAGTAAAAGTCATCGCTATTCAAAACCCCAATAATATCCCCGGTAGCCAAAGCAAGTCCTTTATTCATTGCATCATAAATCCCTTTATCTCTTTCACACAAAAATTTCGTTACAACCCCTTGCGAAGCATCTTTCGAAGAATCTTGCGAAGCATCTTGTGAAACATCTTTCGAAGAATCTTGCATCGCATCTTGTGAAACATCTTTCGAAGAATCTTGCATCGCATCTTGTGAAACATCTTTCGAAGAATCTTGCATCGCACCTTCGGAACGACCTTGCATCGCATCAACAAATCGCTTCACAATTTCTACGGTTCCATCCGAAGAATTTCCATCTACAACAATGTATTCAATGTCTTTATAGGTTTGCTGTTGCACCGAAGCAATGGAGTCTGCTATTGTTCGTGCACTGTTGTAACTTACAGTAATCAGGCTAACCTTCATCGGATTCAGAAGTTCCTTCCAATCAGGAAATGAAGTACTTGATTGTAATTCCCTTTTTCATAATACGAATTCGGATTTGCGAAATTGGGAGAAGGCCTAGTTGGAATAACACTGGTTGAAAATTTCCCCTCAACAAAAAAATGATCTCCTAGTTGTAAAAGAGCTCCAACACACAGTCCAATATCGTAATTTCGGAAGGCTGGGTTAACGGCAAAAGGTACTTTGTTCGAAAGAATTTCTTGCTTAATGAGTCTTCCGTAATACAGTCCTGATAAAAATGTGAATGGACCATTCTGATAGGACCACTGCACGGGAACTTCAATATAATTAAGTCGATAAGAAAATGTGTTGAAGTTAAGTGTGTCGCGTTTGGTTCGAGATCCTTTTTCAGAATAATACAGTCCAATTCTAAGCCCGTTTTTTTTGTTGAAGGGAGCGTTCACATATGCTCCTCCTGTTATTCCGAATTTGTCCCATCCGCCAAGGCCATCTCCACTTATTTGAGAGGTGGTCATGCCTATAGCTATTCCCGCGTTGAATGCTTGTTGAGCATGAACAGAACACGCCAACAGCGTAAAGAAAAGAATAAGTGCCTTAGTTAATTTCATATTCAATAGCATTCAATACTTCGTGGGTATCGGCATCAACCAAGTAACCAATCACGGTCATGTTTGTAGCGGTCCAGATACTTTTCAAAGAAATAGTAAAACTTGTTGTTGCTGAGAAACCTGCAGCAGGGTTGCTTGCAATTTGATTTCCCATAGGTTCAGATACATTCGTCCGTAAAACGTGCATGTGAACATAATCCTCTACCTCCGCTGGTGTCTGATTGTAATCTTCCTGAGCGCTTACGATGTCGCTTTCAACAAGAAGTACCACTAGGTTTACCTTCCCAGTATACGCTTCTAAAAATTGTGAGTTCATGTGAATGTTGAAAACGTTATCGGCAACAATATATTCACATTGAGTTTGAAGGTCAACGGGTGTCGCTCTATTCAACTCACTGGTTATAACGTCTTGCCAAATTGCAGGATTTCCCGGGTCAATATAGACGTAATTAGCCAACCCTCCAAGGCGATTTATACGCGCAGAAGGATTAAATCCACCGTTAAGCTGTGACCAATAAATGTTTCCGGCTGGGGTTGTATAATCATTTTGGAATAAGGCGCCTCCTGTTTCTGCAAGGGTTCCGGCATGAACCGCAACGGTTACCATACGCTCTCCAAGCAGAGAATCAAAATCAAGGACTAGGGCGGTAGAAGCAGGACAGGCGCCGCACAAATGCCCTGTAAATTCTTCGAATAATACATTTCTTTCCGCGACCGTTGCGGTAGAAAAAGTAGGGGCAGCACCATACAAATCTTCACGATATTTATTTTTCGCTACGGTAACCGGATTTTCTAATCGGTCGCATGAACCAATTAAGAGGGCAAAAACCAAAAGGTATAGTAATGTCTTTTTCATTTTAAAAACTTGCTGTGTACATTAATTCAAAACCGTTCGTTGCGGGCACTGCACGGCATACGCCTCCAATACAAAACACCCCTTGTCTGCGTTTGCCGTATCCAAGTGTTAATCTTTGTGAACCGTTAATATACCCTACTGTTCCGAATAGATAATGAATACGCTTTTCTTCGCTTGGATTTCCATAGTTGTATTGATCTACCAAACCTAAACTCCAATGCGGTGAATGCGAGAATTCTGCAACCACCGTAGCCCAATCGCCTTTGTCTTGCTGGGTCTGAAGCCCTTGCAATTCTAAATGCAAATTGTCTTTCGGCGTGAATTTGTAATTCAATTCAACCACTTCAATGTTGGCATAAACAATTCCCTTGAAGTCATTCGTTACAGGAGTAGCCAGCGTATTGAATTCAAGGTAATAGTAGGTAAAAGCAGTAGAGAATTTTTTCCCTAATTTTTTCTTCACTTCGAAATTGAAATCGCGAACATATTTCGTTGGACCAAACTTCACTGAGTTAAGACGATAAGCGTCTGTGTATGCTTCAATGCCAGTAAGTCGTGTTGTGTCTAATCCATTGGCCGCTGCAAAGTTTGCAGATAATTGAGTGCCATATTTACCACCAAGCTTAGTTCCTTTCTTGAAGGTGTAAAAGACTTCAGTCATAAAGCTCACTTCACCCTTAAGAGGTGTGGCATAAGGATACAAAGTCGATGCTAAATTGTAGGTGTGTTGTTTTGTTATTGAAGGAAGATAGTTAGTGGGCACATCAAACAATTTCAAATTGCGGTCTCCTCGAAAACTCATATTGTCGATAAACTTAACTGCTGAATTCAATCCGAATCCACTTCCGCTGTATGACGCATTCAAGAAAAATGCTTTTCCTTTTCGGTAGATGTAGGCGTTGTCGGCACTAGGGTCATTAATTTTCTGAGCATATTCACCTGAAATAGCCAGGGCATTTCTGTTGAGTTGAAATCTAACCGCAGAATTTGAAACGTTATTTGGAGTTAGGAAAACCAACGAGTCTTCGAATCGCGTTTCGCCATTCTGGTATCTACTTACAAAGCTAGCTCCTAAGGTTAATTGAGTTTGTTTTTCAGCGAGCGATTTGAAAAGTGAATTCAAGTTGAATTCTGCGTCACTTCCACGAATAATTCCGTCAGCATTGATGATTTTACTATCGAAATCAAGGCGTTGACGTCCGTAAATTCCTTTCAAGACAATTCCTTTTTTCGGAGTAATTATTAATCGAGCCCCATCAAGCGCGTTATCAATACCGAGGTTAGGCTCCCAATAGGTGCGCAGGGTCAGGCCGTTTCCGAACTGCTCGTAGAAATTTCCGATAGTCACATTGAAAATACTGTCTTGGTATTGAATGAAGCGGTTTCCAATACCAGTGCCCTTATATCTGTTTTGAGCACTGAATCCTTGAATGGCGTTATTGTATGTTTCAAATCGCATTCCCGCACGGAAACCACCTTGCGTATACATGAGGTTGCCAAATCCGTTAATGGCCGTGGTGGCTGGAGGTACTGTTGCTCCAATCAGACTGTCTTCACTGTATTGCTGTGAAAGAAACTGGAAATTGCCATGCAATTGACCAGGTGTTTTAGGGTCGCCTTGCGCATGTGCCCCAAAGGCAAATACAAGTAAGGTAGAAAATACAAGTAGCTTTTTCATTCGATTCATTGAACGTCGAAAATACGTCGCAATCTGAAATAAAAAAAGCCCTTTCGGGCTTATAAGTAGTATTGAATGAGATTACTTCTTTAATTTTAAAAGTTCCTCATGAAGTTCTTCCTCATCTCCTTCAGCGTAATTGTTGTGCTGCCAAACAATTTTACCTGTTCCATCTACCAAAAAAGTATGAGGAACATTGTTCACGCCCAAAGCTTGCGCGAATTGTTTGTTGCTGTCGAGAAGAATTTCGTAAGGCCACATAACGCTGCTTACATAGGGCGCTACGCGCATGACTGAGCGTTGATCATCAATGGAAACCGCAATAATTTTAACGCCAGTCTCCGCTTGCCACTCGTCATATAATTCCAGATAGTTGTTTAATTCCTTTTTGCAAGGGCTGCACCAAGTGGCCCAAAAACAAATTAATGTTGGCTTGCCGTCTTGTGCAAGATTTGCGGTGTTAACAGTTTTTCCTTTAAGATCTTTTAAAGAGATGCTTGGAAGTGACTCTTGAGCCGAAAGGCCAAAGGAGAGAAGCAAGAAGAAGAGAGAAATAGAATTACGCATAAAATAATTTTTATAAAAGTAAAAAACTTTAGCCAATGACTGTACCAAAAAAAAGAGCCGACGCATCGTCGGCTCTTCTTCCTTGAAAAAATCAAGATTATTTTACAGAAACACGAACAGTGTTAACAGTTCCGTTGATTGTTACATTCAACATGTAAACACCAGCAGAAAGGTTAGATACATCTAAACGTGAAGTGTAGTTTCCAGCAGCTTGGCTACCTACGTACTCAGTCATTACACGCTCTCCAAGAACATTGATAACGTCAACTGTAACAACGCTGTTGTTAGTTAAACCGTAAGCAACATTGATGAAATCGTTAGCAGGGTTAGGATAAACGCTAACACCAGCAGAAAGACTAACTTCTTCGATACCTACTACAGTTGTAACATTGGTAGGATTAGCGCTAGTGCTAAATCCGTATGTACCATCATAGTTCCATAATGTAGAGAAAGTTGCTCCAGCATCGTTTACTGTAGTAGCAATGATGTGTCCGTTTGCAGCAGCACCCCATTGCATGTCGTAGAAACCATCACCGTAAGCATCAGTTGCAGTGAAAGTGTAACATCCAGTTGATGGAAGGAAAATGTCTACAATTTTGGTTGAGTTATCTGCAGGAAGTGGAGCAACGCTGTAATCAGCAGAAGCAACAACGTTTCCAGCATCATCAGTTACTTCCCATGAAGACTCTTCAGGGTAACGGTCAAACAAGATGTCTAATTTCAAGTGTGTTGTACCGTTCGCAGCGAAAGCAATAGCAGCTGAAGTTGCATTGTTAGAAGTGTTGTCATCAGCTGAAGTGATAGATACGTTCAAAGTAGCAGGACCAGTTAAAGCAGCTGTTCCAACGTTAACTGTTGCAATTTCATAAGTAGCTAGGTTACCAGTCCAGTTGAAAGTAATAGGAGCAGTGCCACCTGTAACAGTGATTGTGCAAGCAGTCAATGGAGTAGTACCGTTGTTTTGGATAGTAACAGCAACGTCAACGTTTCCACAAGTAGCCATATCTCCGTCGTAGCTTAACATAGAAGGATCGTTTGTTTGGAAAGCTGGAGGAGGACACTCAGCAAGAGTAGCATACAAACCAGGACCATCTAATTGGCCAACTTCTGTCACAATGCGGTTAGGGCAAATGCGATAAACAGTTGGGAAATAACCAATAGCGTAGTCGTTATTGATAGAGTTTGCTACAGCAGTAGCTGGGTTAGCCATTGGAAACTCGATAGGAGCAGTTCCAGTTGGGTTTAACCAGTTACCTTGTGTGTTAGTTCCAGTACCAGCCATGTCAGCGTCAGTAGTTGCACCATCACCGTCAATCCAGATAACCATAACTTCGTTAGTAGTAGCAGCAGATACTCCAGGAGCACCAGCAGGGCCGTGGTTAGCGTAAAGGTTATCCAACGCGCCAGTGTTGTGGAAATTCCAACATGGACCGCACCATGTAGCAGATACATCGATATACACAGTATATCCTTGATCTAAGTAGTTGTACAAGTTGTGCGTAACACCAAATTGGTCAGTGATTGTGAAATCTTGACCAAATGATCCAGCAGGCAACTGAGCGAATGACATTGTTGACGACATTACGGCAACAACCATCAATAGTAGAGCTTTTTTCATGTGATTAAATTATTAATAGGTTTACTTTAGGGCAACGAATATAAAGAAATATTTCGCCCAATTACTTTTTATATCTTTGGAAAATGAAAAAAAATATTCTCTTTTTTGGATTCGCGCTCTCTTTCCTAGGTGTGTCAGCACAAAGTATCGAATTAGTAAATCCTGTTGTTCAGGTTAACGCAACTGCTGCTACCCTTACAGGGGCGGGTGAAATGGTTGCCGAATGGCCAGTTACCAACATCTCCAATGTTCAGATTTCTGTTAAATGTAGCCGAAGTATAATTTCTGAAATTGCAGGCACTTCGAATTATTTCTGTTGGGGTGTTTGTTACGGAGAAACAACAAATGTTTCCCTTTTAGCACAGACAATATTAGCTAGCGATACCAATCATACGTTTTACGCACATTACAAACCATTAGGAAATCCAGGGGAAACTCTCATTACCTATTGCTTTTTTAATATGGCCAATCCAACCGATCAAGCTTGTCAGACCGTTAGCTTTTGCTACGAGTCCAATTGTCCAATCGGAGTTGAAGAGGCTGAAAATTCAAAACTAGAATTGGTGGGAAGCAATCCGTTGAAGGGATTGAGTTTCATGAATTATAAATTGCCTACTGGTGAAACAGAGGGCCAATTAGTCATCACTAATCTTCAAGGGAAGTTGGTGAAAAAAACTACAGTAAAAGGCAACTCAGGTAGCATCTTAATGAATGCACAAGATTATGCTTCAGGAGTATACCAATTTACACTAGTAACATCGAAAGGAAAAGAGACAATTCGAATAATTGTGGAATAATTCAAGAAAGATTTTAAGCAAGGACAACCTCGAATTTCGAGGTTGTTTTATTTTTGCAAACTCAAAGAAAGAACATGAAGCAAATAAAGAAGAAAGAGGCGTTAGATTATCACGAGTTAGGAAGGAAGGGAAAATTAGAAATAGTACCTACGAAGCCGTACAGCACACAGCGAGATTTGGCAATGGCCTATTCTCCCGGAGTTGCTGAACCTGTTAAGGCCATAGCCGCAAATATTGACGATGTATATAAGTACACGGGTAAGGGAAATTTAGTTGCGGTTATATCGAACGGAACAGCTATTCTAGGACTTGGAAATCTAGGTCCGGAAGCTAGTAAGCCTGTTATGGAAGGAAAAGGGATGCTCTTTAAAATTTTCGCTGATATCGATTCTATTGATATCGAAATGAAGGCTACCGAAGTCGATGATTTCGTGAGAACGGTAATCAATATCAGTCCAACTTTCGGCGGAATTAATCTGGAAGATATTAAAGCGCCCGAGGCATTTGAAATTGAAGAGCGTCTAAAAGAAGCGTTGGATATTCCAATTATGCACGATGACCAGCACGGTACTGCAATTATTTCTAGCGCTGCTTTGTTGAATGCTTTGGAAATTGCAGGAAAGAATCTAAGCGAAATTAAAATAGTAGTGAGTGGAGCGGGTGCCGCTGCGTTGAGTTGTCTGAATACTATGATTGGTCTGGGATTGAACCCCGCTAATATTCGGATGTTCGATTCAAAGGGACTAATTAACACTTCGCGAGAAGATATTGATCATAGAAAGAAAAGATTTGCGGTTGATTCGAATGAGAAGACATTGGCAGAGGCCTTAGTGAATGCAGACGTCTTCTTAGGTCTTTCGCAGGGAAACATTGTTTCTGCTGATATGGTGAAATCAATGGCAAGTAATCCAGTTGTATTTGCTCTGGCAAATCCAGATCCTGAAATTCCATACGAAGAAGCAATGGCTGCTCGTCCAGATGTAATTATGGCTACTGGAAGAAGTGACCATCCGAACCAAGTCAATAATGTTCTTGGATTTCCCTTTATTTTCAGAGGCGCCTTGGATGTTCGTGCTACGAAAATTAACGATGCCATGAAATTGGCTGCTGTTAAAGCCTTGGCTGATTTAGCGAAATCAGCTGTGCCTGAAGAGGTAATGGAGGCCTATCATATTACAAGTCTTTCCTTCGGAAAAGATTATATAATACCGAAGCCAAATGACCCCCGATTATTAGTAGCTGTTTCAACAGCCGTAGCAAAGGCCGCAATTGAAAGCGGTGTTGCGAAGAATCCAATCACGGATTGGGAGGCCTATTCGAGCGAACTTCTTGGAAGAATGGGACGCGACAATGCGCTCACAAGAGGAATTTCAGAGCGTGCAAGAAAAGATAAAAAGCGTGTTGTTTTTGCTGAAGGTGACAATCCGAAAATTCTGAAAGCTGCAGAGCAGGCGAAGGACGACGGAATCGCAATCCCAATTTTATTGGGAGAAGAATCAAAAATACGTGAACTAATTCGTGAATTTGATTTGGATTTGGCAGATGCAGAAATCATAGATCCACGCCTCGAATCACACAGAGCAGAGCGCGAAAAATATGGCGAGTTTTTCTACCAAAAAAGAATGCGCAAAGGCATAACCAAAACAGAAGCATCTCGCATTATGCGTGAGCGAAATTATTTTGGAGCAATGATGGTGGAAACAGGCGTTGCAGATGCTATGATTTCTGGAATGACGCGAAACTACGCAAAGGTTATTCGTCCTGGTTTAGAGACCATTGGAACAGCGAAAGACATAAAAACAGTATGCGGAATGTATATTGTTCAAACCCCGAAGGGGCCCATGTTTTTCGCAGATACAACAGTGAATCGCGATCCAACTGCAGAGCAATTGGTAGACATCACTTTGTTGGTAGCAGATGCTGTAACTAAAATGAAAATAGCACCACGAATGGCCATGTTGAGCTATTCGAATTTCGGATCTTCTCACGGTGCCGACCCCGACAAAGTTGCAAAGGCCGTAGCATTGCTTCACCAGAACCACCCGCATTTGATTGTAGACGGTGAGATTCAAGCGAATTTCGCATTGAATCCTGAGATGAGAAAAGAGAATTTTCCTTTCTCGAAATTGGCAGATTCTAAAGTGAATACGCTTATTTTCCCTAACCTTTCTGCAGGAAATATTAGCTATAAAATTCTTCAAGAAGTTGCAGGAATGGAGGTTATAGGACCAATTTTGTTGGGCATGAAAAGGAGTTATCATATCTTGCAAATGGGTTGCTCGGTCCGTGAAATCGTGAACATGGTTCGCGTGGCGGTTGTTGACGCTCAAGCTAAAGGAACATTAAATAGATAAAATGCTTTACTCATTAACGGGACAACTTAAAGAGAAATCACCGGTTCATGCAGTTATCGATTGCAACGGTGTGGGCTATTTCTTGAACATAAGCTTAGCTACTTATTCAGCTCTTCCAAACAATGGAGAAGTAATGCTTTACACACATTTGCATGTCAATGGAAATGATTTCTCTTTGGTGCTTTATGGTTTCTATTCAGACCAAGAAAAGGAGTTGTTTAAGAAATTAGTAAGCGTAAGCGGAGTAGGTCCGAACACAGCTAGAATGGTGCTTTCAAGTTTGAATGTAAACGAGCTAATTCAAGTCATCGCCAATAAAGACCTCCCTTCCCTCAAGCGAATCAAAGGCATTGGCGAAAAAACGGCCGAGAGAATTCTAGTCGATCTTCACAACAAAGTGGGTAAGGCCGATGGAACTTTTATTGAAAAAGTTGGAGGCCTGCACAATACAACCCGTCAAGATGCGTTAGTGGCACTGTCCCAACTGGGCCTAGACAAAACCAAAACCGAAAAAATGTTAGATAAAATTCTTCTGACCGCAAGCGATTTGCCGTTGGAAGAGCTAATCAAGCAAGTGTTGAAACAGATATAGTATTGTGAAAGAACTAGTCCTCCGCATTCTGTCAAGAGCCATTTTCGTAATGGCCCTTTGTGTTTCTGGTTGGCTAGCCTGGGCAAATACTTCTATTGAAACTCGTGTAATCGCTAAATCGAACCACAATTTCGTGTTTGCTCCCGATACCGTTGCCCCGATTTGGCCGAATGACGATAATCCAGCTCCGAGTGAAGGAGGTAACGGAATCGAAATTCCTCTTCCTAGTAATATCCAATATTCGATTGAATACAATCCTGAAACAGGAAAGTACGAAGTGGTTCAGAGAGTGGGTGGAAAGTTCGATTATCGGAGAGCCACCACAATGGATCGAGAAGATTTTTTGGACTTTCAACTCGATAAAAATGTTTCCAAATATTGGAATAAAATAAAAGACGACAAGGCCGCTGCTAACAAAGAATTTGCTCCCGTAATTAAAGTTGGTGGAGATAACTTCGAACATATTTTCGGATCGAATGAAATTGAAATTCGTCCGCAAGGTTCTGCCGAAATAACGTTCGGTTTGAATTCTCAACGTACAGAAAATCCTCGTATTCCTGAGCGCCAACGTAAAAATACCAATTTTAATTTCGATCAGAAAATTCAAATGAACGTCATTGGTAACATTGGTACCAAGATGAAGTTAAAGGTGAATTACAACACCGAAAGCACCTTTGAATTTGAGAACAACATGAAGGTGGAATACACCGGCGATGAAGATCAAATCATGCGTAAAATTGAACTCGGTACTGTTGCTCTTCCTCTGACGGGAACGCTTATGCCTGGAAGTCTTGGTTTGTTCGGTGCCAAAATTGAAACGCAATGGGGAAAGCTAAAGAACACCACTATCTTAACTCAACAAAAAGGAGAGCGAAAGGAAATTACCGTTCAGGGCGGAGCACAAACCACCCGATTCGATATAGCAGCGGACAATTACGAAGCCAATAGGCACTATTTTCTTTCAGGATATTTTAGAGACAATTATGACAACGCCCTAGCTTCATTGCCTGTTGTAAACAGTGGCGCCAACATCACGCGTATTGAGGTTTGGGTGGTGAACCAGCAAGCCAATACACAGGATGTCCGAAATATTTTGGCGTTTACCGATTTGGGTGAGAACTCCCAATACATGGCATCGGATTACAACAACTCATCTTTGATTAGTCCAGGCCAACTTCAAAATCCGGACAATGAAAACAACAATCTTTTTAACGTTGTAAGCAACAACCAAAACATCTTAGGTTTCTCTAATGCCAACTCAGCCATTTCAGCTCTTGGGTATGGAATGCGTCAAGGAATCCATTACGAACGGGTGGGAAACGCGCGCAAATTAACCCCGTCGGAATACAGTTACAACGGCCGCCTTGGTTTCATTTCGTTAAAACAGTCATTAAATAATGCTGAGGTGTTAGCCGTATCTTATGAGTATACCTTGAACGGACAAACCTATCAAGTAGGAACTCTTTCTCAAGACGGAATCGCAGCCCCACAGGCCTTAATGTTGAAGATGTTGAAGTCATCTATCACCCTGGTGAAACTCACCAATGGTGACCCTTCTCCGCTTTGGAGAAATATGATGAAGAACGTCTACAACCTTGAATCATTTGGTATTTCACCGGAAAAATTCAGGTTGGAGGTTTGGTACAACAATCCTGCAACGGGTGTAAACATGAATTACATTCCGAGAGAACCGTTGAGTGGAAAGCTATTGCTTCAAGTGATGAATCTCGATAGAATTGATGCACAGCAAATGCCAGGTAGCGATGGATTCTTTGACTTTGTTCCGAACGCTTCAACATCGGGTGGATTAATTGATGCTTCCTCTGGACGGGTTTTCTTTCCTGTAATTGAACCTTTCGGTTCGCATCTTTCTGATCAGATATACGCAGGTTTAGGAAATACGCCTCAAGCCGCCCAAGTTGTTTCTCAAGTTGTTTTTCAAGCACTGTACGATTCAACAAAGACAGCGGCTCAGATTGGATTTCCCCAACTCAATCGCTTCCGAATAAAAGGAGAATATCAAAGTGCATCGGGTTCTGAAATATCATTAAACGCCTTGAACATTCCGCAAGGTGCAGTAACCGTTACAGCTGGCGGAATGAGACTTGTAGAAGGAACAGACTTTACAGTGAACTACAATTTGGGTAAGGTGACCATTCTAAATGAAAGTATCATGAGTTCTGGGCAACCCATTAAGGTAGCAGTGGAGAGCAACTCCATGTTCAACTTGCAATACAAAACGTTATTAGGAAGCAGGTTCGACTACAAGTTTTCTGATCACCTCGCAATGGGTGCGACATTCATGAATTTGAAAGAAAGACCACTGACTCAAAAGGTTAATGCAGGAGATGATCCTGTGAACAACGGAATGATTGGCTTCGACATGAATTTCCAAAAAGAAGTTCCACTCATTACGAAATGGATCGATCGAATTCCTGGAATTCAAACCAAAGAAAAATCTACTGTAACGTTCAGCCTCGAGGCTGCAAAAATATTTCCAGGACACTCACGCGCAATCTCAAAAGATGGAAATGCCTACGTAGACGACTTTGAAGGAAGTCAAAGTGTTATCGATTTGAGATCATTGAACCAGTGGTTCATGGCCTCAACACCGAAATTGCAATCGTCACTTTTCCCAGAAGGGGACTTTGAGGATAGTCTGGTGTACGGAGCAAATCGGGCCCAATTGTCTTGGTATATCATTGATCCATTGTTCTATAGAAACAGTTCATACACGCCGCCAAACATAACGGCTGACATGCAAAGTGATCACCGCATGCGTGAGGTGTTAGAGTCTGAAGTTTTTCCTAACAGACAATTACCTTCAGGAACTCCACCGAACATTACTTGCCTAGACCTCACTTACTACCCAGAGGAAAGAGGGATGTACAACTTCGAATTACCGAATGGTTATTCGGGTAGAACATCTGGATTGAATACAGATGGAAAACTGAAAGATCCAGCAACTCGTTGGGGAGGAATTCAACGAGCGTTAACAACAACAGACTTCGAAACATCCAATGTACAGTTCATTCAGTTTTGGGTAATGGATCCCTTCCATGAAGACTCCGAAAATAGCCAAGGAGGTGACCTCTATTTCAACCTAGGAAACGTTTCTGAAGATATCATGAACGACTCTCACATGAGTTTCGAAAACGGATTTCCTTCGGCAAATAATGACTTGCCAATTGAACAAGGAACTTGGGGAAATTATCCCTCACCAACAACCTTCAACGTGGTGAATGCGTTCGATTACACCTCGGGCAATTACGAACAACAAGACATCGGATTAGACGGTTTGAACTCACTTGCTGAGCAATCTTATTTTTCCAATTGGTTGTTGCAAATGCAAGGGTTTTTAACTCCCGATGCTTATGCGAAATACCAGCAAGACCCATCTGCAGATAATTTTAGTTACTTCAGAAGTTCACAGGCAGATGCAGCAGACTTGAATACTATTCAGAGATATAAAAATTACAACCGCTACGAAGGCAACTCGAATACAAATACCCCCGATGGCTATCCGATTGCTGCGACAACCATTCCAAACTCAGAGGATATCAATCAGGACATTACACTCAACACAATTGAAAGTTATTTTCAATACAAAGTGAGCCTTCGTCCAGGTGATTTAGGCGATGCTAACTTGGGGAAAAATTACATAACGGATACTTTCGTTACAACAAAGACAACAGCGAATAACGAGGAGCGTCAAATACGTTGGTACCAATTCAAAATTCCAATCAAAGAATTTGAAAAACGTGTGGGAAGTATTCCCGATTTTCGTTCTATCCGTTATATTCGAATGTTCTTAAAGGGTTGGGAAGAGCCGGTTACACTTCGTTTCGCTCGATTGGAATTGGTTCGTGGCGAATGGAGAAAATACGATAACACCCTAGCGGGAAATCAAGAGCAAGAAATCAACGATGATCCTGAAACAACATTCAGTATTGCTGCCGTTAACATTGAAGAAAACGGAAATCGTGAGCCCGTTCCATACGCTGTTCCCCCAGGAATTATTCGCGAACAAGACGTAGCTTCTGCAAACCTTAGAAATTTGAACGAACAATCACTGTCGTTGAGCGTGTGCAATTTGAAAGATGGGGACGCACGCGCTACATACAGAAATGTGAAGTACGATTTGCGTCAGTACAAACGCCTTCGAATGTTCGCTCACGCTGAGGCTGCGGGTATTCAGTCAGACTTGAAGGACAACGATGTAACTGTGTTCATTCGTTTAGGCTCCGATTTCAATGATAACTACTATGAGTATGAAGTGCCAATGAGTGTGACACCATGGTACACCAACAACGACGACGAGATTTGGCCAGCGGACAACAACTTCGACATTAAACTTTCCGATTTACAAAATCTAAAGATTAATCGCCCCTCATCAACCTCTGTATTGTCTGTCGTAGATACAATTCTAGATAACAACGTTCACCTTTCGGTGAAAGGAAATCCGAACTTAGCGAACATCACAACCATGATGATCGGTATTCGAAACCCTGATAAAGACACCAACCCATTCGGAGTTACTGACGATGGAAAAGGGAAGTGCGCAATCGTTTGGGTAAATGAATTACGTCTTTCGGAATTCGATGAGAAATCAGGATCGGCAGCTATTGCTCGATTGAATGCACAATTGGCAGATTTTGGAAATGTGGCAGTATCAGGAAACATAAGTACACCTGGATGGGGAGCTATTGAACAGCGCGTTCAACAGAGGCAGCAGGAAACGAAGATGGGGCTCGATGCGAGTAGCACTTTGCAATTAGGTAAGTTCTTCCCGAAAGATTGGGGTGTGCAATTGCCCATGTATTTAGGTTTTTCTGAAAATGTGCAAACTCCTCGATACAGTCCCCTTCAACCTGATATTCAAATGACGGATTTGCCAACAATGAATAAACCATTAAAGCAAAAGTCACAAACTTTCACGAAGCGTAGAAGCATAAATTTCACTAACGTGAAATTTGCGCCGAAGAAGACCGCGTCTGCAGATAAAGGGGTAGGCTTGCCGAGCGCTGATGACAAAGGCAAGCCAGGAACCCAGTCGGCACCACCTAGCACAGACAAACCGAAATTTTATGGGATAGATAATTTCTCAGTGTCCTACGCCTACAATGAAACCTACTTCCGTGATATCAATACCGATTGGAGATTACAAAAGCAATATCAAGGTGCCTTCGATTACAGTTTCACGAATAAACCGAAAGAGTTCAAACCTCTAGCGAATTTCCCAATCATTAAAACTTCGAAATATCTTAAATGGTTGAAGGAATTCAACTTCTATGCGGGCATTAAACAAATGAGTTTTAGAACGGAAATGAACCGCTCCTATGAAACAAGCCGAATTAGAAATAACTCATTAGAGCTTACGGGTGTCTATAGCGACATGCTTATTCAAACACAAGCGCAAAAGAATTGGAATTGGACGCGGAACTATTCCATGAAGTATGATTTAACGAAGAATTTAAAAACCGATTTCACAGCGAGTAACATTGCATTAGTTGGTGAACCGCGCGGAGTCATCAATAAAAACGATGTAGATTGGTATCAGTCATACAAAGACTCGGTGTGGAGTAACATTCAGCACTTCGGCGAAACAACTACCTACAATCACAATGTGGGTGTTACCTATAAACTTCCACTGGATAAATTCCCACTGCTCAACTTCATGAGTGCCGATGCTCGATACGGAGGAACGTTCAGATGGGACCGCGCACCGTTCACTCAAGATACTTTGGGTAATACCATTCAAAACAGTAGACAGATTCAGTTGAACGCTCAAGGGAATTTCGAGACCTTGTACAACAATGTTCCCCGCTTGAAACAAGCCCTTACAGGAAAAAAACCTGACGCTGGTAAAAAGGATGCGGGGAAGAAAGATGATCCAACGAAGAAAGATGGTTTCGGTGATGATTTAACGAAGAAGGACAAAAAGGAAAAAGTAAATCCGTTAGATGTAGCTCTTCGATTCTTTATGATGGTGCGAACTGTAAATGGAAGCTATACCAAGAACGAAGGTTTGCTGCTACCGGGATATGCCAACAGCACCAGTGTCCTAGGTTTCGACGATCAATTTAACGGCCCTGGAATTGGATTCCTTGTCGGACAGCAGAATACAGATTTAATGGGTAATCCAACAGGAAGGAATTTCGCAACAGATGCGGCGAGCAATGACTGGTTGGTGCAACGTCAATCATTGAATATTCAATACAATGAAACCTTCACAGAAACGTGGAATGCGAAAATGAATTTAGAGCCGTTCCGTTATTTCAAGGTGGAACTCTCTGCTACGCGTCAAGAAGGAAAAAACTACAATTCGTTTTTCAGATATGATCCAACCATAGATGATTACACGTTTCAATCACCAATGGAAACAGGTAATTTCTCGGCTTCTTTAATAACGTGGAACACCGCCTTTGTTAAAGACGACAAAGAAAATAACTATGCGAGTCCAATATTCGATCAGCTCTTAGCGAATAGAAAGGAGATTTCCAGCCGATGGAACAATGAGACCTATCAATTAGCAAATCCGAATGATTCGGGGTACTACGACGGTTTTGGATCACTTTCTCAAAATGTGATTATCCCTTCGTTTATAGCGGCATATACTGGCCGTTCAACAAGCGAAGTTGCATTGAATCCATTCGCAACAAAGGCCCAACCCAATTGGAAAATTACCTACGACGGGTTAACCAAATTGCCCGCTGTGAAGAAGTACTTCAAACAGTTCAACGTAACGCACAATTATCGCTCAACAGCCACGGCGTCTTATATCACAAATTTGAAGTACGAAGAGTTCGATAATCTTCCCACAGCTATTGATCAGAGCGCAGAGCAAAACTTCGTGAGCCAACGTCAAATTGGAACAGTAACTTTAACCGAGTCTATGTCGCCATTGGTTGGTTTTGATATGACTTTGAAGACCAAAAAAGTAAACGACCCATTAATCAAATTGGAGTACAAACGTGACAGAACCATAGCACTTGGAATGGCGAACTATCAGATTACAGAAACAAAGAGCAACAGCTTTGTAATTGGATTGGGTTATAAGATTACAGAAGTGCCGAATCCATTTGGAAGAAAAAAGGGAAGTAAGCTGCCTGTTAAGTTGTTAGATAAATCCACATTGAATTTACGCGTCGATTTTACCATTCGCGACAATTTTACCCTGATCAGAAAAATCGAGGAACGACAAAATCAAGTAACAGCTGGACAAACATTGTTCAGTGTGAAATCCAGTGCAGATATGGCGATCAGTGACAAGCTAACGCTTCGCTTCTTCTACGACCATCAGATTAATAAACCGGCGATTTCCACAAGTTTCCAGACCTCGAATATCTCAACAGGTCTTGCGATTCGTTTCACACTGAACGGTTCAGGCGGCTCAAATACTGCCCAGCCGCAAGGCGGTCAATAGTGGTTTAGTTCATCTTTGACATTAAACTTTCTGACTTTTAATAGGTCTTAATATTAAATTTGTGTTAAGTTCGTAGGAGATTATAATTTTGAGCCCAATAGAACAAATAGTGCAGCAATTCACCCCGATTTCATTAAAAGAAATGGACGGAGTGGAATTGATGAATCGAACAGATACCAAGTTTGTGGTTTCGTTGGATGATTTGCTTTCAATATTGGATGAAGTTAAAACTACCTATCGAATCCTCGAAGTGAATGACATTCGATTCAGTCACTATGAAACGTTGTATTACGACACCGATGATTTTCTGTTCTACACCCGTCACCACAATGGCAAGAAGAATAGATGGAAAATAAGAAAGCGCTCTTACGTAGATAGCGACCTGAGTTTTCTTGAATTGAAATTTAAAACAAATCGCGGCAGAACTCAAAAGCAGAGAACTGGAATTCCAGAAATAGGAATGGAGTTAAACGGCGATGAAGAAAAGTTTATAGGGCGTAAAGCCGGCATTGATTTCCATTTGTCACCTCAAGTAAAAAATAATTTCACCCGAGTTACTTTAGTCGAACCAAGCTTACCAGAAAGAATTACCATTGACTTACAACTTTCTTTCGAGTGGAATAAAATCGCAAAAGAACTGAAGCAAATCGTTATCGTTGAAGTAAAACAGGAAAATAGAAACCGACTTTCGCCGTTTGTTCAAGCGCTCAAAAAAAGACATGTTCGTGAAGAGAGCATAAGTAAATATTGTTTGGGTGTAGCAATGCTAGTACCTTTCGTGAAGAAAAATAATTTCAAAGAGAAATTAATTAAAGTGAATAAATTAGAATCAATAAAATAAGAAGATGTTAGATACGCTAAATGCAATTTTTTTACAATCAGATTTCGACCCAATGGGAGGAATGAAATTTATACACTTGGAAGATTTCTTAGGTTTAATCATTCGTTTATCTGTGCATATGCTATTCGTGGGGCTTTTGGTGCGAGGTATTTATTATCCCATAGCAAAAAGAAAGGATTTCTTATTCACCTATTTGCTCTTTAGTTTAACCATTTTCCTCATGTGTTTCATGTTGGAAAGTGTGAAGCTTCAAATGGGTTTTGCGCTTGGACTGTTTGCTGTATTCGGAATTATTCGATACAGAACAGACGCCATTCCAATTAAAGAAATGACCTACTTGTTTGTAGTCATTGGAATGTCTGTAATGAACGCGTTAATCAATAAGAAAATTTCCTTGGTGGAATTGTCTTTTGCAAATCTTGTTATTATTGGAGCAACCTACGGTTTAGAGCGTGTATGGTTGTTGCGCCATGAAGCGCAAAAGATTATTGTATATGAAAAAATTGACCTAATCAAAGTAGGAAGAGAAGAGGAAATGAAGGCAGATATTGAAGAAAGAACGGGTATAAAAGTGAATCGCTTCGAAATTGGAAAAATCGATTTCCTTCGTGATACTGCTTTAATTAAAATCTACTTCTTCGAAGACGAGCAAGGAAATCAAATGGACGATTCCTTCTCGGGGAACATCAACATCTAAAAGTTTTAACGAAACATATTCCAGCGCAATACGTCGTCTTCAGCGATGTCTTGCGCTGTTTGTTTTCCAATCAATTGTGAAATGTCTTTCGGCGAAATTCCACTAGCGGGACGCTTCCATGTTAGATCTTCAAATGTTACAACGTGCCCAGCAGGCATAGCTTTCGCTGCAACTAAACTTCTTCTTGCATTTGCACGTGCAGGTGCCTCGTCATCAATGGTAGTTAATTCAAATCCACCCAACAATTCAACAGTTCTATCCATTCGTGAATGGAAGTGCTTCAAATCTTCCTTATCCATCGCATGGTAATGATCGTTACCCGGCAGGGTCTTGTCATGTGTGAAGTGTTTTTCTAATACTGTTGCGCCCAATAGAGTCGCAACCTCTAACGTATGCATATCCTTTGGAAGCGTATGATCGCTATACCCCGGAACCGCCTGAGGAAAGGTTGAAATTAAATCTTTAATCATTCCCAAATGCGCATTCGGATCGGGTGTTGGATAATTCAACACACAGTGCATTAAGCACAGCTTGTTTCCAAATTTCTCAATGGTTTCAACCGCTTGCTGAACTTCCCATTTATAGGAAGCTCCTGTGCTGAGAATTATGGGCTTGCCAAATTTACATTGGTGTTCTATGAAAGGAAGATTCGTAATGTCTGAACTGGAAATTTTATAAACGCTCATTAAATCGTTCAAGAAGTTGGCACTCTCAACATCGAAGGCAGTACTCATAAATTCTATCTCAACTTCTTCGCAATAGCGCGCCAGTTGCTCGAATTCTTTCTTCCAGAATTTGTCGTATTTCTTGAATAATTCAAACTGACTGCGTGTAGGTTCTTTGGTAATGTCCCAATAATATGGACTGTCTTTGCTTGCAATAGTTTCAGCCTTATAAGTCTGAAACTTTATCGCATTTGCACCACCTTCGGCAGCTTCGTCAATAAGTCTTTTCGCTAAGTCCATAGAACCTTCGTGATTCACTCCGGCTTCGGCAATAATGAAAGGACGAACGATTTTTTTCGAATCGTAATTGTAAATAAAATCAGTTAAACTCATAGTCTATTTTAATTCTTGAATGGCATGCCAAGCAAGTAAGCCCATTCCAATTTTTAATGCGTTTTCGTTTATTGCAAATTTACTATTATGAACGGGAGCGGTCAATGTGCCGTCTTCATTCGAAGTACCTAGGCGGTAAAAGCATCCTGGCATTTGCTGTGAATAATAGGCGAAGTCTTCCGCCGTGGTTCGCATGTCCAAGTCAATCACATTGTCTTCTCCTAAATAATCTTTCGCTTGCGCTATAGCTCGTTCCGTCAATTCAGGATTGTTGTATACCACAGGATATCCTTTTTCAATATGGAAATCAATGCTTCCGCCCATTCCTTCAACCAATCCTTTTGAAAGTGTTATAATTTTTTCATGTGCTAATGTTCGCCACGATTCTGAAAATGTGCGGAAGGTCCCTTCCAATTTCACTTCATTCGGAATAATATTCGTCGCGCCATTTCCAATTATTTTCCCGAAGGAAAGAACAGTAGGCATTTGCGGATTGCTCCATCTTGAAACCACTTGCTGCAATGCGATAAGTAAATGTGAAGCAATGAGAATAGGGTCAATGCATTGGTCTGGCTTCGCGCCATGTCCGCCTTTTCCTTTAATCGTAACATAAAGTTCGTCTGTTGAAGCCATGTAAGCCCCTGCACGATATCCAACTTTTCCAGCAGGTAATTCAGGAAATACATGTTGACCGAAAATTCCGTTTGGTTTATCGTCGCGAAACAATCCGTCTTTCATCATCAATAATGCGCCACCCGGCAACATCTCTTCGGCAGGTTGAAAAACGAGAGTGACTAAACCGCCCCAATGTTCTTTTGTTTCATTCAAAATTTTCGCAGCTCCAAGCAAAGACGCTGTGTGCACATCGTGACCACAAGCGTGCATAACACCGTCTACTGCACTTTTAAACGGAAGATCATTGTCTTCAGTTATGGGAAGTGCATCCATATCTCCGCGCAATGCAATGGATTTGTTAGAGGAAAGACACCCTGTTATTTCTGCACGAATACCAAATCCTCCGATGTTCTCGGTGTAAGGAATTTGCCATTCCGTAAGACGCTTGGCAACAAATGCGGAAGTGTTTTTTTCTTGATAAGAAAGTTCCGGATTCGCATGAATGTATCTGCGCATGGAAACAATCTCATCGAAATATTTTTCTGAAAGTTCTTTAATTAACTCTTTCATGGTGCGCAATCACATTTGGTTTTTTCTCCTTCACGACTTGCTTCTGCAACGGTTACTGTAGAGTCGGTGCAGAGAATGATATAATTCACGTTGTTGTGTGAAAGGAAATAACGCTTTGGATTGTTCTGCGCATCTGATTTAGAAAAATCGACCTCTCCTTGCCATTTCGCGGTTTCGAAATTCTCCATGGAAATTCCTTGACAATCCATGCGGCATTTTCCGTGGTTTGAAACCAAGGTTCTTGAAGATTGAATCTGTTTCATGATTTGTTTTCCTGGAAGCCATCCCAACCAATCGTAGTTAGGAAACATCATAAATACAAGCAAACAACCAATGGTAAGGCCAGTTGCAAAAAGTAAAAGTCTTCTTCGAAATTTCATGCTATTCAGATTCCCACAAAAGTGCATAAAATTTCCGAGTTAGCCATTAACTTAGTGGCCAATTATGGCAATCATACAAACAAGTAATTTAACATACGCCTTTTCCAAAGGACCGAACCTCATTTTCCCTTCGTTTCAAGCCGAGGAAAATAGCGAATTGTTAATTTTGGGAAACAGCGGTACAGGTAAAACTACCTTACTTCATTTGCTAGCCGGATTAAGAAAGCCAACGTCAGGAGAAATTGAAGTGAATGGCGTGAAGTTGAGTTCGCTTAGCGGCGCTTCCTTGGATCGTTTTAGAGGGAAGAATATTGGTGTGGTTTTTCAAACGGCGCATTTTGTTCAGTCTCTTTCTGTCATGGATAACATTCTTTTGGCTCCCTATTTTTCCAACAATAAAGTATCGAAATCAGATGCTGAAAAAATGTTGGACCGTTTAAATATCCTTTCGAAAAAAAATAAAAAAACATCAACGTTGAGTGTAGGAGAACAACAACGCGTGGCCATTGCGCGCGCCTTGCTAAACAACCCTTCCCTTATTCTTGCCGATGAGCCAACGAGCGCGCTTGATGATGAAAATGCGCGTGAGGTATTGAACTTGCTGCGCGAGCAAACGCATGCCCTGAAAGCTGCCCTGCTCATTGTTACTCACGACAACCGATTGAAAGATGAAGTGAAGCAACACATCGAACTAACAGCTCCTAAACTCTAACCACAATTCAATATGAAACTATTTTTTATTGCATGGAAAAATTGCTGGCAAAAGGCGGGAGCAACAACGTTATCGCTATTACTGTTGTCGTTCGGAGTTGGTATCATTTCCATGATGTTATTGCTGGAAAATCAACTGAGTGAAAAGTTCGACAAGAACATCAAAGACATAGATTTTGTTCTTGGTGCAAAGGGAAGTCCGCTACAATTAATTTTAGCTAACGTCTACCACATAGACGCTCCAACAGGGAATATTAAAGTTTCCGAAGCTCAGAAAATCATAAAGAATCCCACAGTGAAAGAAGCCATTCCTCTGGCTTATGGCGATAATTACGAAGGTTGGAGAATTGTAGGAACTACTGCGCGCTACGCAGAATTTTATGGGGTGAAATTGAAGGAAGGGAAAGTTTTTGAAACGCCTTTTGAAGTTACAATCGGTAGTTATGCAGCAAAAGAATTAGGATTGAAATTAGGACAGACATTCAAGAGCAATCACGGATTGGACAAAGAAGGCGAAGAGGAGGAAGGACACGATCAATTGTTTACCGTTGTTGGAATTTATGAAGCAAGTGGAATTGTTATCGACCGTTTAATCTTAACACCAGTTGAATCCATCTGGGAAGTCCATGATCACGGAGATCACGAAGAGTCGTCACATGCCGGAATTGTTTCTGCCGAAGAACATGATGCTGAAGCTACTCATGCAGACCATACCGACGAGCACGCTGCAGAAGAAGGGCATGATCACGTAGAAGACGAGCACGCTGCAGAAGAGGGACATGATCACGTAGAAGACGAGCATGCTCATGAAGAAGATCGAGAAGTAACGGCTTACCTGCTCATCAAACGTCTTCCAATGGCACCCATGATTCTGCCGCAGTTGGTGAAGAATACCAACATGCAATTGGCTCTCCCGGCTATTGAAATCAATCGTCTAAACGAGAATTTCGGAATAGGTATGAGCGTTGTTAAAGCTGTAGCTATTCTTATCATGATCATCTCTTTCTTAAGTGTATTCATCTCACTTTATAACGCTTTGCGTGAAAGACAATACGAGTTGGCTATTCTTCGCACGTTAGGTGGAAGAAGAATTCAGTTGTTTATTCTTATTCTGTTGGAAGGATTCTTCATGGTAGCACTCGGACTAATCATTGGTTTAGTGCTAAGCCGTGTTGGAATAACCTTACTATCAGACATGGCGAAAGACAGCTTCCACGATGAATTCAACGCCATGATCTTCCTTCCTCAAGAATATTATTTAGTTGGAATAACTTTGGGACTAGGAGTGGTGGCATCGTTGTTGCCTGCGTTACGCGCGTTCTTTATGGACATTTCAAAAACACTTTCAAATGATTAAGTCAATTAAATTTTTAGCTTTCGTTTTCTCAGGAATTTTATTCTTGAATGCTTCTGAAGGCACTGAAAAATTGAAGGCACATGCCTACAAACGAGTTGAATTGGGAACGGTACCGAGTACCATTGTTCCTTATTTACCGGAAGGACAAGGTCCTATAGAGATTACTTGGAAGACGCTGTCTGACGTGACTTACAAGGACATCTACGTGAAAGAGTTGGATGCCTATTATTGGAAACCAACTTTCGGTGCCTCTGTTAAAGCTGTTTCAGGAAAAGACGTTTTTATTACTGGATATTTGATTCCGGTAGACTACGACGCTGGTTTTTATGTGGTATCGAAATTTCCATACGCGAATTGTTTCTTTTGCGGGGGCGGTGGTCCTGAATCAGTAGTTGATTTGCGCTTTGAGGGTAAACATCGCAATTATAAAACAGATGAACGCTTAACGTTCAAAGGAAAATTAAGTTTGAATGCCGATGACGTTTATCAAATGAATTACATCTTACAAGGAGCAACAGAATACACTCCCTAAATTTTTTTATGTTGAAATAAAAATGGCGACCATTCGGTCGCCATTTTTGTTTGTCTAGGATTGGAATTACATCATTCCACCCATTCCACCGCCTGGCATCTGAGGCATGGAGTTTTCTTCTTTAATATCAGAGATAACGCACTCAGTAGTCAATAACATTCCTGCAATTGAGGAAGCGTTTTCAAGAGCCACACGGCATACTTTAGTTGGGTCAATGACACCAGCTGCAAATAAATCTTCGTATTTCTCATTGCGTGCGTTGTATCCGAAATCGCCTTTTCCTTCGCGAATCTTTTGAATCACAACTGCGCCTTCGCCACCAGCATTAGCAACAATCTGACGAAGTGGTTCTTCAATTGCTCTGCGAACGATTTGAATTCCAGTGGTCTCGTCATCGTTCAATCCAGTAAGTGTATCTAAAGCAGCACTTGCACGAATTAACGCAACTCCGCCACCCGGTACAATTCCTTCTTCAACAGCTGCACGTGTCGCGTGTAACGCATCGTCTACACGATCTTTCTTCTCTTTCATTTCAACTTCAGTTGCAGCACCAACATAAAGAACAGCAACACCACCAGCCAATTTAGCTAGACGCTCTTGCAATTTTTCTTGGTCGTAATCAGAAGTTGTTTTTTCAATTTGTGATTTAATTTCGTTTACACGTGCTAAGATATTTTCTTTTACTCCAGCACCGTTTACGATAGTTGTGTTGTCTTTATCAATTGAAATCTTTTCCGCGCGACCTAAATCTTCCAAAGTAGCGTTGTCTAATTTCAATCCTGTCTCTTCACTAATAACTGTTCCACCGGTAAGAACTGCAATATCTTGCAACATTGCTTTTCTGCGATCACCGAATCCTGGAGCTTTAACAGCAGCCACTCGTAATGCACCACGAATCTTATTTACAACAAGAGTTGCCAATGCTTCGCCGTCTACATCTTCAGCAATAATTAAAAGAGGTTTGCCAGATTGTGCTGTCTTCTCTAACACAGGAAGCAATTCCTTCATGCTAGAAATTTTCTTATCGTAAATAAGAATGAAAGCGTTCTCTAGCTCAACTTCCATGTTCTCTGTATTCGTCACGAAGTAAGGAGAAAGGTATCCGCGGTCGAATTGCATTCCCTCTACAGTCTTAACGTCTGTCTCAGTTCCTTTTGCTTCTTCAACGGTAATAACACCTTCTGTTCCTACTTTCTTCATTGCATCTGCAATCAATGAACCTACGGTCTCATCGTTGTTTGCTGAAATAGTGGCAACCTGCTTAATCTTTTCGTAGTCAGAACCTACTTCTCTTGAGATATTACGCAATTCTGAAACAACCGCCTTAACAGCTTTATCCATGCCGCGTTTCAAATCCATTGGATTAGCACCAGAAGCGACGTTCTTAAGACCTGCGCCAACCATTGCCTGAGCCAATACGGTTGCAGTAGTTGTACCGTCTCCTGCTTGATCTGCTGTCTTACTTGCAACTTCTTTCAACATCTGCGCGCCCATGTTTTCAATAGGGTCAGACAATTCAATTTCTTTCGCTACCGTTACACCATCTTTAGTAATGTGAGGAGCTCCGAATTTTTTATCAATAACTACATTACGTCCCTTCGGACCTAAAGTAACTTTTACTGCATTTGCCAATGCATCTACACCTGCTTTTAGTTTCTCTCTCGCAACGGTGTCGAATGTGATTTCTTTTGCCATGATTTTCTAAATTTTAATAATTAAACAATTGCAAAAATGTCCGATTCGCGCATGATCAAAAGATCTTTACCGTCTACGCTAATCTCTGTTCCAGCATACTTGCCGTATAAAATGGTGTCTCCTGGCTGAACCGTTGTTGGCTCATCTTTTTTCCCAGGCCCAACAGCGATTACAGTTCCTCTCTGTGGTTTTTCTTTCGCAGTTTCAGGGATGATTATTCCTGAAAGGGTAGTGGTTTCAGCTGCTGCTGGTTCTACCAAAACGCGATCTCCTAGTGGTCTAACGTTATTTGACATGTTTGTTTGATTTTAATGTTTGTGCCCGTTGCAGTCACTATTTGTGCCAAGCGGGATTTTGTTTGTTTAGTGTGAACTTTCGTCAGTAAAGGACAAAAAAAATGTCAGTAGTTTGAAGTACTGACATTTTAATAATGCTATTGTGACAATTATTGACCCTGTTGTTGTCCTTGTTGTTGTCCTTGTTGTTGTTGGTCACCACCACCTTGTTGCTGTCCGCCTTCGGCTTGTTCAGTCTGCTGTTCTTCTTCTGTCGCAGGGCGAGCAGAAGTTGATAGACTGGTAGATGCTAAACAAAGAACAAATAACGCAAGGCCTAAGTACCAAGTTGCTTTTTCTAAGAAATCTGCTGTACGCTTAACTCCGCCAATTTGCGCGCTGCCTGCGAAGCCAGCCGATAAACCGCCGCCTTTAGGATTTTGAATTAATACTACCAATCCAAGAAGGAGTGCTGCAATTACGATTAAAACTGTTACGATAAATTCCATGATCTATTAAAATTTGAAGGCCACAAAGATACACGAATTCAAGGAGGAACAAAGGAAGAACCTTTATTTTCTTTGGTTTAGGACTTTTAGTTGATTTTCGAAGTGAATTTTTTTCTCGGGATGAAGCTCAATTAGTCGCTTGTATGCCTTCCGCGCACGATCTATTTTCCCTTGGGCAGCATACAATTTCGCCATAGTCTCTGTAACCCAATCGAAGTTCTCTTCTAAGCTGTCTTTCGCGAAACTCACTCCCGTATATTGCTCCACTTTCCCAGGCGTAATGCGCGGCTCCGTTGCAATAAATTTCTCTATCAAACTCAAAGTCGGCTGAATAGACTCTGTCGATTTGCTTCCCTCTTCTTCCCCTCTCTTAACTTCTCTTACCTTTTCTATTATTTCCTCCTCATCACTCACACTCCTCAACCAAGTGAACAATGCATCCTCTTGCTCTGCATCTTTCGAAGAATCTTGTGCAACATCTTTCGCAGAATCTTGCTCCGCATCTGGACCTTGCGAAGCACCTTTCGCAGAATCTTGCTCCGCATCTTGCTCCGCATCTTGCTCACTCACCTCCAAAAATATCGAACTTGAAACAGCTGCGGCTAAAATTGATTTGTCTAAAAAATCCAAATCTCTTACCTCTTGTCTTCCCTCTTCTTCCTCTCTCTTAACTTCTCTTACCTGTGAATCTTCCCCTCTCTTAACTTCTCTTACCTGTGAATCTTCCCCTCTCTTAACTTCTCTCACCTCTGGTTCTGGCTCTTCCATCATAGATGCCGCCAATTGAGACAGCGAACTCGAAGAAGGTGCTACTGCAACTGGAGCAGTCTCTAGAATTATTTCCGGAATAATTTCGGTTGGAAGGGTATCAACTAATTCGGTCGGAGTATTCTTCTGAAGAATCGGCTCCTTCAAAAAACCATACAACCATGTTCTGTTGGAATGAAGGGTAGAGGCTAATGCAATTTGTCCGGATGTCTTATGACTGTTATTTTCCTGATAAGCTTTCGCTAAATAGGAGTGAGCTAAACTAAACCAAGGGTAATTCTTTGTAATTGTCTCCAAATCTTCAATAGGCATAGAAGCCAGCAAATGCGGCGACTTCAAAATGTCATTGAATTGTGTGTTTCCCATTACCAATTGCCTACACTAGCGTTATAAATTTCTTGGGCAAGCTGATCGTTGATCTGCTTCCATAAATCTTCTTGAACAGCAAATAAACTCTCTGTTGCGGCGAAGTCTGCGAATTTCGTGAATGATTTCTCAAAATTCAAATCAGGCTCAAGCGTATTGGTGTATTTTATTTTTACTGTTATGGACAGTCGCGTCAACGAAGCCGTCTCATTGCTTTGAATGGCCATTGGCGCAACAACATAATTCGTTACACTACCTTCAAACTGTAAATCGCCGTTTGTTTCGCTTAACGAAAGAGGACTTTGCGAAAGCATCACGTCTTTGAAATTCTCAGTTAAACGCTGAGAATAGGTTGGAGATGCAAGCGCAGTTTGCGGCTTTAAATAAGACACGGAAAAAGTCTTTGCTCCGCTGAATTGTCCGCCACTAAAGGAATATCTTATCTCGCAGGAAGCGAAAAGAAGCATTACAAGTAGCAATCCAACGGTATATTTTTTCATTTACTTAAATCGTATTCTTTAATTTTTCTGTACAACGTGCGTTCTGAAATTCCAAGTTCCTGAGCAGCGTATTTTCTTCTGTTTCTGTGTTTCTGAAGCGCTTTTTTTATCAAATCTTTTTCAGTCTGGCTTAAAGAAAGTGATTCTTCAACTTCTTCTTCTTCGTCGTTATTCCCACTTCCCAAATGTATGATATTACTCGCTGGAGTCATACGAACGGGAAGGTCTGAATTTTCATGATCTTCGGCTTGAAAAACTTTTTGAAACAACGCTGCGGTTTCATCGGAATTCACAAGGCCACTTCCACTTTGAATCATTTCCAAAACCAATTTCTTCAAGTCGGTTAGGTCGTTCCGCATGTCGAACAAAACCTTATATAAAATCTCGCGTTCACTGAAATCATTGCTGTTGCTTCCGCCCATAATCATAGGCTTGTTGGTTGCAAGATCTTGGGGTAAATACCGAATCAATAATTCAGGAGTCACAGAACGCTCTGTTTCTAAAATGCTTATCTGCTCGGTAATATTTTTAAGCTGACGAATATTTCCTGGCCAGCGGTATTCGCGCAATGCGTGACCGCCGGATTCGGTTAATTGCAGAACGGGTATGCGATAACGCTCGGCGAAGTCGGTGGCGAATTTTTTAAAAAGCTGTTCAATGTCTGCCCCGCGTTCACGAAGCGAAGGCATGAAAATCGGAACCTGATTCAGTCTGTAATAAAGGTCGTCTCGAAACTTGCCGTTTTGAATGGCTTGCGCGAAATTCACGTTGGTTGCGGCCACTACACGAACGTTCGTCTTTTGAACTTTAGAAGAACCCACACGAATAAATTCGCCTGTTTCTAGCACGCGCAACAAGCGCACTTGGGTACCTAATGGAAGTTCTGCAACTTCGTCTAAGAAAATAGTTCCGTCATTGGCCTCTTCGAAATATCCTTTGCGGCTTTCGTGCGCTCCGGTGAAAGATCCTTTTTCGTGTCCGAATAATTCGCTGTCAATTGTCCCTTCAGGAATGGCACCGCAGTTAACGGCGATATACGCTCCGTGTTTTCTTGAACTTAAGTGGTGAATAATTTTCGGAATACTTTCCTTACCAACACCACTTTCACCGGTTATTAAAACCGACATATTGGTAGCCGCAACTTGCATGGCAATATCCAGTGCGCGATTAAGCGCAGGGGCATTGCCAATAATTCCATAGCGTGTTTTTACTGATTGAATTTCCATAATTGCCGTTTAGTCAAGAACTAAACAAAGGTAGCGAAAGGTGACATTCTGTCACGTGATAAAAATTAGTCGATGTAAGAGTCAATTTCTCCAATTAACGTCACTGCCGTAGAAGAAAGGGCGTTTACCCATACATATTGACCCATTTTCGCTTCATTTTTCGGAAAAACCACCACAACGTTCTGTCCGTTGCGTCCGTAATAATGCTCTTGGGATTTTTTAGACACGCCTTCAACCAAGACTTTATGTCGCTTGCCAACATGGGCAGCTGTTCGTTCGGTAACGCAGGACATGTGCATGGCAATGATTTCATTCAGGCGCTGACTTTTCACTTCTTCCGAAATATTGTCTTCGAATTTTCTTTCGGCCAGGGTGCGAGGTCTTTCGGAATATTTATACATGTAGGCCATGTCGTATTTAATTTCCGCCATAAGGGAAATAGTATCTGCATGCTCCTCATTTGTTTCATCGCAGAACCCAGCAATCACGTCTGTGCTAATTGCACATTCAGGCATATACTTCCGAATGGCCGCTATGCGATCGAGGTACCACTCGCGGGTGTATCCGCGATTCATGCGTTTGAGCACAACAGAATTTCCACTTTGAACCGGTAAATGAATGTAGTCGCAAATATTCTCATATTTCGCCATTGTAATAAGTACTTCGTCGGTCATGTCTTTCGGATGACTGGTTGAAAAGCGCAATCTGAGCTTCGGACTAACCTCAGCAACAGACGCAAGTAATTGAGCGAAGTTTACGGTTGGCTCATTCGCATCAACAATTTCTCCTTTCGCTGTGATGTTCCACTTGTAACTGTCTACATTTTGACCAAGAAGGGTGACTTCTCGGTAGCCGCGATTGAAAAGATCGGTGGCTTCTTCAACAATGCTTTTAGGATCGCGGCTGCGCTCTCTTCCGCGTGTAAAAGGAACTACACAAAAGGAACACATGTTATCGCATCCGCGCATAATGGAGATGTATGCAGTCACACCATTGCTGTCCAAGCGAACCGGAGTAATTTCACCATAGGTTTCTTCACGGCTAAGCAAAACGTTTACGGCTTTGCTTCCGTGTTCCACTTGTGAAACGAGCCGAGGTAAATCGCGGTATGCATCGGGGCCAACAACCATGTCAACCAGCTTCTCTTCTTCGAGGAGTTGTTCACGCAAACGTTCGGCCATACAACCCAGCACGCCGACCATCATTGCGGGTTTGCGTTTTTTTACTGAATTTAAAAATTCGAGTCTTCCGCGAATGCGTTGTTCTGCGTTATCGCGAATGGCGCAAGTGTTTAGGAGCACTAAATCGGCCTCTTCAACATCGCGTGTGGTAGTGTATCCTTCTTGCGCCATAATAGAGGCTATAATCTCGGAGTCAGCAAAATTCATTTGGCAACCGTAACTCTCGAGCAAGAGTTTTTTTTGCGGTTTATGCGCAATTATGGGAGACGAAATTTCCAAAAATTCGCCCTGTCTAGATTCGTCAATTTGTTTTTCTTCCACAGTGTCTGGCTGTTTTGATTAGTGTGCAAAAATAATCTATTTCTATAGAAATAGCATATATAATCGCATAACCAATTTGGATACTAACAGATAAATGCATATACCTTTGCCGCAATTCAAAAACAAAATATGGCTAAAAATCTTGTTATAGTAGAGTCCCCTGCAAAGGCGAAAACCATCGAAGGGTACTTAGGAAGTGACTACGTTGTAAAGGCTAGTATTGGGCACGTTCGCGATTTGCCAAAGAATAATTTCGCAGTAAGCGATGACGGAAATTTCGATGTTACTTACGTTGTGTATCCAGATTCTGAAAAAGTGGTTAATGAGCTAACGAAATTAGCAAAAGAGGCAATTAAAGACAATAAGTTTGTGTGGTTAGCGACGGATGAGGACCGCGAGGGAGAGGCTATTTCTTGGCATTTGTTGGAATCGATGAAGATAGATGAGAGCAAAACCAAACGCATTGTTTTTTCCGAGATTACCAAAAAAGCAATCCTTGCGGCAATGGAAAAACCAAGAACCATAGACATGGACCTGGTAAACGCACAGCAGGCAAGAAGAATTTTAGACAGAATTGTAGGATTTGAACTTTCTCCGGTCTTGTGGAGAAAGGTAGGCCCGTCTTTGAGTGCTGGTCGAGTTCAGAGTGTAACCGTTAGATTAATTGTTGAAAGAGAACGTGAGATTGAAGCCTTCAACGCCTCTTCATATTTCGGCATTCGTGCAACCTTCAATTTGCCAGATGCCCTGTTGAAAGCAGATTTGCCTGCACGAATTGCAGATGGCACCTTTGCACAAACATTTTTAGAGGACTGTAAAGAAGCTGAATTTGCGATAGCTTCTTTAGAAATGAAACCTGGAACAAGATCTCCAGCAGCCCCATTCACTACTTCAACTCTTCAACAAGAAGCAGGGAGAAAATTGGGAATGAGCGTGAAGGCAACCATGACTGTTGCTCAGAAATTATATGAGAGCGGAAAGATCACCTACATGAGAACTGACAGTATGAACTTGTCGGATTTCGCAAGAGATGCAGCTAATAAGGAGATTATTTCTAGTTTCGGCCAGGAGTATGCTTTCCCAAGAGTATTTAAAACAAAAAATAAAGGTGCGCAAGAAGCTCACGAAGCCATTCGTCCTACCGATATGGCGGTTAAAACCGTTGACGGAGACACTAACGAAAAAAGACTTTACGAGTTAATCTGGAAGAGAACATTGGCATGTCAGATGGCCGATGCGCAATTGGAGAACACAACCGCACATGTAAACATTTCAACCCGAAGTGAAACGCTAGTAGCGAAAGGACAAGTTGTGAAATTCCACGGATTCTTGAAGGTGTATGCCGAAGGTACAGACGACGAAGAATCCGACGAAAGTGGTGTTCTTCCTCCATTGCACGAAGGGCAAATGCTAGACCTGAGAGCTATGGTTGCTCAGGAAAAATTCACCCAGAAACCTGCACGATTCAGTGAAGCAAGTTTGGTGAAGAAAATGGAAGAGTTGGGTATTGGAAGACCTTCCACATACGCTTCAACAATTAACACGATACAAGCCCGAACCTATGTGGTGAAGCAAGACTTGGAAGGAAAAGCGCGTTCATTTGCAGTGCATACCTTGGCCAATAAAAGCATTACGTCAGAAACGAAAACGGAGAACACTGGAGCGGAAAGATCGAAGTTGTTTCCAACCGACATTGGACGTGTAGTGAATGACTTCTTGGTGGAAAACTTCGTGTCTATTCTTGACCCGACATTCACAGCTAAAGTTGAGGAAGAGTTCGATATTATTGCTCAAGGTGAATTAGATTGGAAAGAAATGCTTCGCACATTCTACAATCCGTTCCATGAAAATGTAACGAAGACAATGAACGAAGCTGCTCGGGCTTCCGGTGAGCGTTTTCTTGGAGATGATCCAGCAACGGGGAAACCGATTATTGCGCGTATTGGAAGATTTGGCCCGATGATTCAATTGGGAACGGCTGAAGAAGAGGAGAAGAAATTCGCGTCGCTTCGTCCGGGGCAAAGTATCAATACCATTACCTTGGAAGAGGCTTTGGATTTGTTCAAGATGCCTCGTAATCTTGGTGAGTGGAACGGAGAAAAAATTGTTGTGGGTATTGGCCGTTTCGGACCGTATGTAAAATTCAAATCGACCTACGCTTCTCTTCGTGTGAAGGAAGGAGACGATCCTTTCACCATTGATTTGCCGAGAGCTATTCAATTGGTTGAAGATAAAATCAACGGCGTGAATGCAAACCTCCTCAAGACTTTCACTGAAGATGAAAATGTTCAAATTATAAGAGGTCGCTTTGGTCCGTATTTGAAATCTGGAAACTTGAATTTCAAACTTCCGAAAGGAGCAGAGCCTGCCGATATATCTTGGGCCAATGCTCAGCAGATCATGGAAGAGCAAATGGAGCAAGCAACTAAAAAAGCGGCTTCGAGAAAGCCTGCGCCGAAAAAAGCTCCGGCTAAAAAGGCTCCGGCTAAAAAAGCTGCTGCAAAGAAAGCGCCTGCCAAGAAGGCCGCTGCGAAAAAAGCGCCCAAGAAGTAAATGTGAATCATCACATTCATTTGTTGAAATGATTTTTCCGTTGAATGAAATTGAACGGTTCCTCCGTTTAGTTTCGTTTTATGGATTTGTCAGTATTTCTTTCCCCGAGTTTATTTCATGATAGCTCGAATCGCACGTTTGCGAATAACACATTGGGTGCTCAAACGCGTTTTTATTTCGACGATGAAAACGATTTGAACGACCGTCAAATTGCCATTGTTGGTGTTTGTGAAGATCGAAACTCTATCGGTAACGTCGGTTCTTCAGATTCTCCGGATGAAGTGCGAAGAGAATTTTACACACTCTTGGCATGTGATGATTATTCTAAGATTGTTGATCTGGGAAATATTTTACCCGGAGAAACTCCTGAAGACACCTATTACGCGTTGGCTGAAGTTTGCTCAGCCTGCATGAAGTTGAATATTGTTCTTGTTGTTCTCGGTGGGTCACAAGATTTAACTTATGCCACATATAAGGCGTATGAATCAATGGAGCAAACCGTTAATTTGGTGACCATCGACTCGAAGTTGGATTTTGGGTCAAGTCCAGATGATTCATCATCAGAAGGTTATTTAAATCGAATTATTCTTCACAGACCGAACTATTTATTTAATTTTTCGAACCTGGGACATCAGAGGTATCTCACAGATAAGGCATTGCTTGACCTAACTTCTAAGATGTACTTCGATGCAATACGTCTAGGCGAAATTCAGCAGGATCTTGCTATTGCCGAGCCAATTATTCGAAACGCGGATTTATTAAGTTTCGATTTAAGTTCTATACGTTACTCTGAATTCACTTCAACAAATAAAAGCGGCCCCAACGGATTTTTTGGACATGAAGCGGCACAATTGTGCAAGTACGCTGGAATGAGCGAGAAGCTCACGTGTATTGGTTTTTATGAATTCAACTCAGCACTCGACAATAACAGTCAATCAGCAAAACTTACCGCTCAGTTGATTTGGTGTTTCATTGACGGTTACCATGGCCGTAGGGGAGACTACCCGTTAGCATCACTGTCAGAGTATGAAAAATTTATCGTTCTATTAACCGATTCTGGCGATGAATTGGTCTTTTACAAAAGTCATTTAACAAACCGATGGTGGCTCGAAGTTGCTTATCCAGCAGGAACTGAAGAAAAGCATGAGCGAAATCATGTTGTTCCTTGCACCTATGCAGATTACATCATGGCTTCACAGCAAGAAATGCCGGATCGATGGTGGACAACTTTTCAGAAACTGGTTTAACAAATTTAGCATTCCAAGAATTTGCAATACGAATTTAAGGGCTTAAAACATTGGTAATCATATATATTCGCAAGCCCTTGCTTTAGTTTTCATTGAATTTCTATAGTTTTTTTTGTTTTTTTAAATAGATTTTCTATTTTAGCAAACTCTGTAGATTCTCTTGTTAGGGATTTTCAGATTTAAACGAAAGAAACAAACGATGAAAAAACTGTATTTTCTTCTTTTAGCGTTTTCACTTGCAGGTGCTGTAAATGCTCAGCAAGATCCACAGTTCTCTTTGTGGATGTATGATAGAATTTCTTTCAATCCGGCCGCTGCTGGTATTGATAACATGCATCAAATACAAGCATTCCATCGTGACCAATGGGATGGCTTCAATCGCGATCCGAAAACTTATTTGTTTAACTACAACGGCTACGTTAAGGCTGGAGGAAGAACAGTTGGTTTAGGTCTTTCTGCAATGACTGAAGTTTTGGGTCAAGAGCAAAACAAATTCGTGAGATTATCAGGAGCTTATCATTTGCCTATCGGAAATAATATTCTTTCAGCAGGTTTTCAAGTTGGAATGCTTTCAAAGACTTTAGGAACAAATTGGATTGCTATTGATCCTAATGATCCTAATATTCCAACAACGGGATTATCGCAAGGTGGGTTTGATGCGAACCTAGGTTTGATGTTCTACCAGAAAGATAAGTTTTATGCTGGAGTAAGTGCAACCCACTTACCTGCAACCAGCTTGGCCGACTTAGGTTTCACAACGGCTCGACACATTTATGTTATGGGCGGATATAATTACGATTTGAATAATGGATTTGTTATTCGTACCAACGCCTTAATCAAAACCGACATGAAAGCTTCTCCTGCTATCGATGTTAATGCTAACGTATTGTGGAACAATTTACTTTGGGGTGGTGTTGCATTCCGCCCTGGAGATGCGATTATTCCTATGGCAGGTTTGCAGATGACATTGAATACTGTTCAGCAGGGTCGTTATACATACACGCATGGATTTAAAATGGGGTATTCATATGATGTCACATTAAGTACGATTAAAGATTACAGCGCTGGATCACACGAGTTCTTTTTGACTTATGAATTTAATCTCGGAAAAACCCCAATTCGAAGAATTTCGGGAGATCCTAGATTATTATAACAATAAAATGAAACTTTGTGTAGTTATATATACGTTAAACTTAACCCAACAGAGTTTAGCTCATTAATTTAGGAAATCATGAAAAAATCAATTTTGTTTTTCGCATTGGTGTCATCCTTACTAGTAGGATGTTATCCTGGACCAGCTGGAGAATTAGTAGGTGTTTACCCCCGCGAGGAATGGGTTCAAGTGAATCCCTATGGAATGAATTATGTTCATTTCGGTTCATTTACCATGGGTAACAACGACCGTGATCTAGCAGGTGGAATGACTGTTAAGTCCAAAACAGTGACTGTTTCTGCTTTCTACATGGATCAGCATGAAATTTCCAACAATGAATATCGTCAATTTGTTTATTGGGTTCGTGACTCGCTCATGAGAAATAAACTTGCTGAAGGCGATATTGAAGGATTTAAGATTGAAGAGCGTGAAGACGGTCGTGACATGGCAAGATATATTGAAAAAGGATATAAGCTGGACTGGGAGTTAGAGATTGACATGACTAACGATGATATTTTCGAAGTCATTGCTGATGAGGGGGACGGGTTCTACTATTCAGGAAAAAATAAGTTCTATGACCGTTGGGAGTTGGACACGAAAAAGTTGAATTACAAATATTGGTGGATTGACTTTCAAGGTGCTGCAAAGAAAAAGGGAAATCGTGAAACTCCTTTGACTGTAAAAAACAGCTTAAATCATTTGCATGATATCAGAGTGAATGAGGACAGATCTCAATTTATTATCGAAGAGGAAATAAATGTTTATCCAGACACATTGGTTTGGACACATGATTTCTCTTACGCGAACAACACGCATTTAACTGAGACTTATTTTTGGCATCCAGCCTATGACGACTACCCTGTAGTAGGTGTTACATGGGGACAATGTCAAGCTTTCTGCGCTTGGAGAACTCAAATTCTAAACGAATGGAAGCAACAGAATGGAGAAACCTTTGTTCAAAGGTTCAGATTGCCATCTGAGGCAGAATGGGAATATGCTGCTCGCGGTGGTTTGTCAAACGAAGAATACCCATGGGGAGGTCCTTATGTGAGAAATTACCAAGGTTGTCCGCTAGCAAACTTTAAGCCTATGCGTGGTGACTACCCAGATGATAATGGCGTTCACACCGTTCCTATCGGATCTTATTCACCTAACGGATGGGGTTTATATAATATGGCAGGTAATGTTGCAGAATGGTGTAACACAGCCTATGATGAGTCTGCCTATGAGATTATGCATGATTTAAATCCAGAATTTGATTACCGCGCGAAAGAAGGAGAAGATGGCACTACGCAAAAGCGTAAAGTTATTCGCGGCGGATCTTGGAAGGACATTAGCTATTTCATTCAATGCGGATCTCGTTCTTACGAATATCAAGACACTGCAAAGTCTTATATCGGATTCCGTTGTGTAATGACCTACTTAGGTCGTGGAAAGAGTGGTCCAAAAGAAGATTGGAACAGTCCTTCAGGAACCGAGTAATTTTTATCTAGAAACCAATTAAACCTTATAATAACTTAAATTTTTAAATCAATGAAACCTGGAAGTAAAGCTTGGAAGAATTTTATGGCGAAACTGTACGGAATTGGAGCGGCAGTCGTAATTATTGGAGCGATGTTTAAAATTCAGCACTGGCCATTTGCGTCTTTGCTGCTGGTAGTGGGATTGAGTACAGAAGCAGTTATCTTCTTTTTCTCAGCTTTCGAACCACTTCATGAAGAGCCAGATTGGTCTTTAGTGTATCCAGAACTTGCTACCCCAGAAGACGGAGAGCATGGCCATGGTTCAAAAACTAAAAAAACGGCTCCTGCTGTAAACAGTGGTGTTTCTCAGCAATTAGATGCCCTATTGAGTGAGGCTAAAATCGATGGCGACTTGATCGCTAGCCTAGGAGACGGTATGAGAACATTCAGTTCAAATGCACGTCAAATGGCTGATTCAACTGAGGCGGCAACTGCCAGTTCTAACTATGCAAGCTCATTGCAAGATGCGTCTGTAAAAGTTTCGAAATTGGCTGCTACGTATGAAGCTGCTTCAGAGCAATTGACTGGTTTGGCTGCTCATTCAGAGCAAGGTGCTAGCGCAGGGGCTCATTTGCAAAAAATGTCTCAGAATTTGGCTGCCTTAAACGGTATGTACGAATTACAACTTGTCGAGCTTGAAAAAACTCGTGCGATGTATGGAAATATGGGCGAGTTGGTTAAAAACCTTGCAGACTCTGTTGAAGATACTAAGTTGTACAAAGAGAATATCTCTGAGCTTGCTCATAACTTGAAATCGTTGAATACGGTTTATGCGAATATGTTAAATGCAATGGGCTCTGGCCGTCAAGCATAAGTTCCACATAATAATTGTAGTAATTAAAATAAGGAGGAACTAAAATGGCTGGTGGAAAAGAAACCCCACGGCAGAAGATGATCGGGATGATGTATCTCGTTCTTACCGCACTTCTTGCCATGAATATTTCGAAGGACGTATTGAACGCCTTCATTCAAATCAATCGCGGATTGGTTAAAAACAGCGCAAACTCAGAGGAACGTGCCGATGCAACACTTGGCTTGTTAGACAATTGGAGCGATAAAGAGAAGGCACGCCCATTCCAAGATAAGGCGCATGAAATAGTAGAAAAGGCAGACGCATTGGTGGCTCATATCATTGAGTTGAAAGCCCGTGTTTTAGCTTGTTCTGCAAAAGGAAATCCCGATGGTTCAGGATTCGAGGAGTACATTGTAGATGGACATTTGATTGATATTGGCGATAAAGAAAAAGTGACTAAGCCAGATGAAAATCAAAACACCACTGGAATGTTAATTGGCGATGAGCCAGCTTCACCGAGAAACGGACCTTGGTCAGCAGTTGAACTTCGTGAGAAATTAACTGCTTTTTCAAATGATTGTCAAAACCTGGCTGTAACCGATCTTAAAGGAAATAATCACGTTCTTGGAGACCGATCACCTGAAGCCAAGGCGCTTATTGCTAACACCTTTGCATTCGCGGATATTCCAAACAGCGAAAAAGGAGAGCCAGACGAAAAGTGGGAAACCGCTTTGTTTTACCACTCACCACTTGCAGCGGTAATTGCACATTTGAGTAAAATTGAGTCTGATGTTATTTTGGTTAAAAACACAGTTTTAAACTATCTAGCTTCTCAAATTAACGCTTCAGATTTAAAGTTCTCCGACGTTACGGTTGCTGTAGTTCCGAAACAAAGTTATATCCTCAAGGGAGACTCCTTTGTTGCTGAGATCTACTTGGCTGCCTATAACAAGGCTAGTAAGACGAAGGTATACATGGGTGGTGAAGTAGGCGAAGGCGCGAAGCCTGAGTTGTTTGACTACGCTGGTAAAGAGGCGCTCGTTTCAGGTTCAGACGGAAAGTGTAAGTTTAAAATAAATGAAAGTGCTTTGGGTTCTCACTCGCACAAAGGTGTCATCGTATACCAGGATGCTGAAGGTCAAGACAAGGCTATTCCTTTTATTATTCCGCCGTTTACTGTGGGTGAGGCTTCTTTGGTAGTTTCGGCTACGAAAATGAATGTATTCTATCGTGGTGTTTTAAATCCTGTTGAAATTTCTGTTCCGGGTGTAGATCCTAGCCAATTGCAGGTTTCAATGACAGGTGGCAGTATTTCATCTAAGGGCGGTGGAAACTACGAGGTTTCTCCATCTTCTGGTTCAGGAAACGCAACTGCAGAAGTTCGAGTGAGTGCAACTATTAACGGGAAATCTGTTAGTATGCCTCCAAAGCAATTCGTTGTGAAATCAGTTCCTAGACCAATTGCTAAGTTTGCGGGTGCATCGTCTCTTGAGTCAACTGTTGGTTCAGGTTGTAGATCATCCTCAATTGTTGAAGCGTTTATGCCTGAGGATTTTGTCTTTACAGGAATTCAAATTAGTATTCTTGGATTTACTATGGATATTTCAGGACCAGGTAAATCACTTGTAGATAATTCATCAAGTGCTAGCTTAACACCAAAAATGAGAGCTGCATTATCGAAAGTTACTGCTGGAGACAAAATAACTATAACGAATATTCGTTACTCAACAACAGGCGAACCGCCTAAGACTTTATCCTCTGTTGCACTTACCGTAAAATAATGTTGACCATGAAAGCACAAATTTCAGCCCTACTGTTTGTTTTCTTAATGACTTCGCTAGTATCACTAGCGCAACCGAGTCAATCAGTCGTAAATGGTAGCTATGTGCCGCCACCTCGCGACCGATCTTACGAACAGATTCTTAATAGACAAAGAAAAGTTAAGGAGTGGCCTAATTTGCGCGAGTCTGACATTTTATGGAAAAAGCGCGTTTGGGAAGAAATTGATTTGGATCAAAAAATCAACTACGCACTTTTTTATCCGAAGGATGAGAAATTAGGAAGAAAAAGTTTGTGGCATGTTATTGTACAAGGATTGAAGGATGGAGACATAACAGCATACAAGGCCAATGCGGGTCCTATTGGTGCTGAAGATGACGAATTCACCGAAAGAGTTAACCTACAAGAAGTGAGTACAGTAATGTCCATACCAATTGACGTTGGTGCGATAACAGATCCGTACTTAACAGTTCCTGATACAGATTTGGATCGTATTGCTGACGCAGATGACGCATGTCCCGCTATACCAGGTTTGTATTCTCCTACCCCTAGTGAGAATGGTTGCCCACCGGTGATTATTGGACAAGACATCGAAAGATACCGATTGAAAGAAGATTGGATTTTTGATAAGCAACGTTCTCAGAGGTATGTTAGAATTATCGGGATAGCGCCAATGGCAAAAAAGGCAAATGGAGATGTAGAACCTTTGTTTTGGTTGTATTACGATGAGTGTCGCTTCCTATTTTCAAAGAAAGAGTGTTTCAACATGATGAATGATGCTTTCAAAGGAACCTTCGAAGATTTGTTTGAAACAAGACATTTTTCAGGGTACGTAATTAAGGAAGAGAACATTTATGATCGAAACATTACGGACTACGCTCAAGGAATAGACGCTTTGCTGGAAGGCGAGCGAATAAAGAAGGAGATATACGAATACGAACACGATTTGTGGAACTATTAAGTTAAAAGTTTTGAATCTGAACCCCTCGGTTTATCCGAGGGGTTTGTTTTTTTATAATGGAATGATTACAGTTGGGAATTTAAGTGTGCATTTTGGCTCGAGAGAGTTGTTCTCGAAAATTGGATATTTCATAGGTCCAAGAGAACGAATTGGTTTAGTGGGAAAGAATGGAGCAGGGAAATCGACCATGCTTAAAATTTTAGCTGGAATTCAAAAACCAACTGAAGGAACTATTTCTTTAGCCAGAGGAACAACGATCGGATACCTTCCTCAAGAAATGGTCCACTCGGAAGATGCTTCGGTCTATGAAGAGGCACAAGGTGCCTTCCGTGAACTGCAGGTGATGAAAGCACGTATGGATGAGCTAGGCGATTTAATTGCCAATCATGCAGACTATACTTCCGATGATTACGCAAATTTAATCGATGAAATCGAAGCGGTATCGCATCGCTTATCTCTTCTCGATGTAGGAAGTACAGACGAGAAAATTGAACGCGTATTAAAAGGACTGGGTTTCTCGTCGAAAGATTTGAAACGTCCCATGCGCGAATTCAGCGGTGGTTGGAAGATGCGCGTTGAATTAGGAAAACTTCTTTTAGAGAATCCTGATTTATTATTACTCGATGAGCCAACAAACCACCTAGACATTGAGAGTATAGAATGGTTGGAAGAATTTCTGGTTGAATATCCAGGTGCAATCGTTCTTATTTCGCACGACAGAACTTTCTTAGACAATGTGACGAAACGTACCATTGAGATTTCTAAATCGAAGTTGTACGATTACAAGTTTTCGTATTCCAAGTACATTGTTCAACGTGAATCAGAGGTTGAGCGTCAAGAAAACGCCGCAAAAAACCAACAGAAGTATATTGAAGACACGAAGAAGCTAATTGATAAGTTCCGTGCGAAAAAAGACAAGGCGGCTTTTGCACAAACCTTGATTCGTAAGCTCGATAAGTTAGAGAAAATTGAGGTTGATGACATTGATGGATCTAAGGTTCGAATTGCTTTCCCGCCTTCGCCGCACGCGGGGAAGGTAATCTTGGAAGGGTTCGATGTAGGTAAGTCTTACGGTGATTTGCATCTTTTTTCTAAGGTGAATTTTCAGATTGTCCGTGGTGAAAAAGTTGCGCTTATAGGAAAGAATGGAGTAGGAAAGAGTTCGATGCTTCGTATGATTATGAATCAAGAGGCCTTTGACGGTGAATTGAAGATTGGTTATAGCGTTGAAGTCGGTTACTACGCGCAGAACCAAAGCGATATTTTAGATGGAGAAAAAACAGTTTTCCAAACCATAGACGACGAAGCGGTTGGCGAGATTCGAAAAGGTGTTCGCGGGTTGTTGGGAGCGTTTTTGTTCAGTGGGGATGATATAGACAAGAAAGTGAAAGTTTTGTCTGGAGGAGAAAAAGCGCGTTTAGCATTTTGTAAGCTGCTGCTTCAACCCTACAATTTCTTGGTTCTCGATGAGCCTACGAATCACTTGGATTTAGCCTCTAAGGAAGTTTTAAAAAATGCAATCGCGAAATACGATGGGACCGTTTTGTTGGTTTCACACGACAGAGATTTCTTAGATGGGTTGACCCAAAAAGTATTTGAGATTCAGGCCGATAGAATGGTTGTTTTTCCCGGCGATGTGAAAGAATTTTTACGCGATAAAAAAGCGACGAGTATTGCACTTTATGAGAATGAGAAAGTAGCGAAACAACAAGAGAAAATTCAGAAGGAAGAGATCGTGGTTGAGGTTAAACCAGCCGTAAAGATTGATAAGACGAAGGAAAAAGAGATTAAGAAAGTGGAGGGAGATATTGAAAAAAAGGAAGCCCAAATAGCTGAATTGGAAAATGAAATGTCAACCATGGATTATACAAATTTAGATCTTGTGAATTCACAAAATACTAAGTACGAGCAACTAAAAAAGGAGCTTGAAGGGCTTATGGAAAAATGGGAAAATCTTGCCGCGGAATAATTATTTTCCGTGACAAGATTTGTATTTCTTTCCTGAACCGCAAGGGCACGGTTCGTTCCGATTAATTTTCGGGTCTGCAACAACTGGTTCACTGCGTTGTTGAGAAATTCGTTCACCAGCTTCTTGGGCTTGACTTGCATGTTGATTCAAGTTTCCAGAATCGGCTTTCATGGTTTGTGTTCGAACAACTTCGCGCTGAGGCGCTTGATTGACTTGGCTTCCAGAAGGAAGTTGACAGGTCAATAAGAAGTTTGCAATTTCAGCATTCGTCTTAGTAATCATAATTCGAAACAAATCGAAACTCTCTTTTTTGTAAATCAACAAAGGATCTTTTTGTTCGTGAGCAGCGAACTGCACATTACTTCTTAAGTCGTCCATGGCACGAAGATGCTCTTTCCAATTTTGATCGATAATAGCCAACGTAATTCCTTTTTCAAGGGCGCTAATCATTTCTTTTCCACCAGAAGAATGGGCTCTTTCTAAATTAACAGCAACTTGAATTCCTTTCAAGCCATTGTTGAATGGAATAGCAATGTTCTGATAACCTTGTGAATTGGTGCGGTAGACATTTTCTATTACAGGGAAAGCCTCTTGAGCTAAACTGTCAATGCGGGAGGTGTATGCCGTTAATACAGCTTCGTATGTTGCGTGAATGACGTTCATTTCATTATCTGAAATGAATTGGTCTTGACTCACAGGTGCTTCAATTCCGAAATAACGAAGCAATTCTATTTTGTAAGCGTCGTAGTTTTTGGCGCTGTAGGCGTATGATACAGATGCTTGAGCTAAATCATACAACATATTGTCGATATCAAGCTTCAAGCGCTCTCCAAACAAAGCGTGTCTTCTGCGTTTGTAGATAACCTCACGCTGAGCATTCATCACGTCATCGAATTCCAACAATCGCTTGCGAATACCAAAGTTATTTTCTTCAACTTTTTTCTGAGCTCTTTCAATGGAACTAGTAATCATGGAATGTTGAATAACCTCGCCTTCCTTCAGGCCAAGTCTATCCATCATTTTAGCAATACGGTCACTTCCAAATAAACGCATCAAATCATCTTCCAATGCAACATAGAAAGAAGAGGATCCTGGATCTCCTTGACGACCCGAGCGTCCGCGTAACTGGCGGTCGACACGACGTGAGTCGTGACGCTCCGTACCAATAATGGCCAATCCACCCGAATCCTTAACTCCTTCTCCAAGTTTAATGTCGGTACCACGACCGGCCATGTTTGTTGCAATGGTCACAGTTCCTGCTTTACCCGCAAGAGAAACAATTTCCGCTTCTTTTTGGTGAAGCTTTGCGTTCAACACTTGATGGTCAATACCGCGCTGACGAAGCATTCTGCTTAGAACTTCAGATACTTCAACAGTTGTAGTACCCACCAAAACAGGTCTTCCGGCTTCTCGCAGCTCTGCAATTTCTTCAATTACAGCATTGTATTTTTCTCTCTTCGTTTTGTAAATTTTATCGTCTTGGTCCTTTCTTGAAATAGCACGATGAGTTGGGATAATCATCACATCTAACTTGTAGATGTCCCACAATTCTCCTGCTTCGGTTTCTGCAGTTCCTGTCATACCCGCAAGCTTGTGGTACATGCGGAAATAGTTCTGCAAAGTAACTGTAGCGTAGGTTTGTGTAGCTGCTTCAACCTTCACATTTTCTTTCGCTTCAATGGCTTGGTGCAGTCCGTCTGAGAATCTGCGACCTTCCATCATACGTCCAGTCTGCTCATCAACAATTTTCACTTTGTTGTCCATCACAACGTATTCCTTGTCTCTTTCGAAAAGCGCGTATGCTCTAAGAAGTTGGTTAATCGTATGAATGCGTTCGCTTTTCACACTGTAATCGCGTTGAAGTTCTTCTAAGGCGCTCACGCGTTCAGAATCGCTCTGTGAGTTTTTTTCGATGTGAGCAATTTCGGTTCCGATATCAGGAAGGACAAAGAATCGCTCGTCTTCCATGTTTTTCGACATCAATTGAATTCCTTTGTCGGTCAATTCAATTTGATTGTTTTTCTCGTCAATTACGAAGAACAACTCAGCATCTGCTTTTGGCATTTCACGCTGATTGTCTTGAAGATGGTAGCCCTCGGTTTTTAAGAGGATGGCCTTGATTCCGTCTTCACTTAAGAACTTAATTAGAGCCTTGTTACGGGGTAATCCGCGGTATGCGCGAAGAAGGGCTAGTCCACCTTCTGTTGATTCTTCTTTGTTTGGCGTTCCTGTTTCCGGTTGAAGTTTTCTTTTAGCTTCAGTTAAAAAGTCTGTGACAGCAGATTTCTGCGCGTTCATCAGAATTTGAATCTTCGGCTTCAACGCATCGAATTCTTGCTGATCTCCTTTTGATGTTGGACCGGAAATAATAAGCGGAGTTCTTGCTTCGTCAATTAACACGGAATCGACTTCATCAATAATTGCGAAGTGATGTTTGCGTTGCACCAAATGCGATGCTTCAACGGCCATGTTGTCACGCAAATAGTCAAAGCCAAATTCATTGTTCGTTCCGAAAGTAATATGCGAGCGATAGGCATTTCTTCTTGCATCTGAATTGGGTTGGTGTTTGTCTATGCAATCAACACTTAATCCATGAAACTCGTACAAAGGCCCCATCCATTCAGAGTCACGTCGAGCTAAATAGTCGTTCACAGTAACCACGTGAACACCTTTGTTTGCAAGGGCATTCAAGAATACAGGAAGCGTGGCAACAAGCGTTTTACCTTCACCGGTAGCCATTTCGGCAACTTTTCCTTGGTGAAGGGCAATACCTCCAATTAACTGAACATCGTAGTGAACCATGTCCCAAGTAAAGCGGTTCCCAGCAGCAGACCAATTGTTTTTCCAAATGGCGTTGTTACCTTCAATTCGAACGTAGTCTTTAGCTGGCTGCGCCGAAAATTCCCTGTCGCTTGAGTTAGCGGTAACGGTAATCTCCTCGTTATTCTTGAAAAGCTCTGCAGTGCGCTTAATCACGGCAAATGCTTCTGGAAGAATTTCCAATAGCACCGTTTCAATCTCTTCGTTAATTGTTGTTCTTACTTTGTCAACCTCACTGTAAATCCCTTCTTTTTCTTCTAAGGCATCTAGAGGAAGTGCGTCAGCTTTCGCATTCAATGCCAAAACTTCGTCTTCTAAATGCTGAACATGTTTTTGAATACGATCCTGCATTTCCACAGACATACGACGAACGTCATCTGCACTTGCATTTGAAACAGATTCGCAGGCAGATTTAGTAGCTTTAAGAAGCGGTTGAATGGCTTCAAGATCTTTCTCTTTTTTATCTCCGATTATTTTCTTCAGAATGGTATTCAGCGCTCCGAGCATAGGTTCTTCAATTAATGGTTACAAATGTAACGTGTTCTTTCCTTTTTTATGGGTATAAAAGCAGTCATTTGAGCCAAGTTCTTAATAAAAGTGGTGCCATAAAATATAGCGGAAAATCTGTCATAAAAACAAGAAAAAAATCACAAAAACGACAAATCCTTACGTGGATAAGGGATTCAGAGAAATGAAATTTTGATTGTTAAAAACTAGGCCTTCTTGTTAACTGTTTTAAGTTGCAATTTCACAATCAATAATGAATCTTTGAAGTCCTGAATTTCTTTTTTATTCTTTGGTAGAATAAATAGAATTTATGGAGGCCAAAACACTAGAAAAATTAAATAGATGCAGCACGAAGAACCACTTTTAACAGAAAACCCAGATAGATTTGTACTTTTCCCTATTGTTCACCAGGACATTTGGCAGATGTACAAAACTTCAGAGGCAAGTTTTTGGACTGCTGAAGAGATTGATTTGAGTGTTGATTTAGTTGACTGGAACACCAAGTTAAACAATGACGAGCGTCACTTTATTAAACATGTATTGGCTTTCTTCGCGGCAAGCGATGGAATTGTAAACGAGAATTTAGCGGAGAACTTCGTTCGTGAAGTTCAATATACGGAGGCGAAATTTTTCTACGGATTTCAAATCATGATGGAGAATATTCACAGTGAAACGTATTCATTATTGATTGATACCTACATCAAGGATACTGCAGATAAGAATTATTTATTCAAAGCAATCGACACGCTGGACTGCGTGAAGAAGAAGGCCGAATGGGCTTTGCGTTGGATCAAGGGTGGAACGTTTGCTGAACGTTTGGTAGCCTTCGCCGCAGTTGAAGGTATTTTCTTTTCAGGAAGTTTCTGCAGTATTTTTTGGTTGAAGAAACGCGGTTTAATGCCAGGTTTGACCTTCAGTAATGAGTTGATTAGTCGTGACGAAGGAATGCATTGCGATTTTGCTTGTTTGCTTTACAACGAGCATATTCAAAATAAGCTGCCAGAAGGCCGTGTTCGCGAAATTATCGAACAGGCCGTTGCGATCGAGCGTGAGTTTATAACTGACGCTCTTCCAGTTCGATTAATTGGAATGAACAGCGATTTAATGAGTCAGTATATTGAATTCGTAGCAGACAGATTGTTGAGCGAACTTGGCAGCGATAAAATATACAACAGTACAAATCCGTTCGATTTTATGGATTTAATAAGTGTTGAAGGAAAGACGAATTTCTTTGAAAAGCGTGTAGCTGAGTATCAGAAAGCAGGGGTGAAAGATGGGCCTTCAGAGGATTCAAGAACGATTTCATTTTCAGATGATTTTTAAGAAAATTAAGCATTAACGAAATATATAGAAGCACATGTTTGTAGTAAAAAGAGACGGTAGAAAAGAGACAGTGAAATTCGATAAGATCACTGCCAGAATTTCAAAATTATGTTACGGGTTGAACCCCATCATAGATCCTTTAAAAATTGCCATGAAGGTAATTGAAGGGGTGTTCGATGGCGTTACAACCAGTCAGTTAGATACGCTTGCAGCAGAAATAGCGGCAACGAATACAACAACACATCCGGACTACGCGCTTCTTGCGTCTCGCATTGCTATTGGAAACCTGCACAAAAACACAAAGAAGTCCTTTTCTCAGACTATTTCAGATTTATACAACTATGTAGATCCGAAGACAGGAAAAGGTGCTGGCTTAATTGCTGAAGATGTGCACAACGTAATTATGGAGAATGCACCTTTATTGGATAGCACCATTATTTATGACCGTGATTTTCAATTCGATTATTTCGGATTCAAGACTTTAGAGAAATCGTATTTGTTGAAAATGCACGGTACAGTGGTTGAACGTCCGCAACATTTGTTCATGCGTGTTGCAGTAGGAATTCACAAAACAGATTTAGATGAAATTGTGAAGACGTACAACATGATTAGCGAAGGCTGGTTCACACATGCAACCCCAACGCTTTTCAATGCAGGAACACCGAAGCCTCAAATGAGCTCGTGCTTCCTTCTTCAAATGAAAGATGACAGTATCCCAGGAATTTATGACACGTTGAAGCAAACTGCTTTAATTTCACAAAGCGCCGGCGGCATTGGTCTTAGCATTCATAATGTTCGTGCGAAGGGTTCTTACATCCGAGGCACAAATGGTATGAGCAATGGTATTGTTCCAATGTTACGAGTATTCAACGACACAGCGCGTTATGTAGATCAGGGTGGTGGAAAGCGCAAAGGTTCATTTGCGATTTATCTTGAACCGTGGCACGCAGATGTTTATGACTTTTTAGACCTAAGAAAAAACCACGGTAAAGAAGAAATTCGTGCCCGTGATTTGTTCTATGCTCTTTGGATTCCTGATTTGTTTATGCAGCGAGTGAAGGATGGTGGAACATGGACATTGATGTGTCCAAATGAATGTCCAGGTCTTTCAGATTGTTGGGGTGAAGAGTTTGAAAAATTGTACACGAAGTATGAGTCTGAAGGAAAGGGAAGAGAGACCATCAAAGCGCAAGACTTGTGGTATAAAATTATCGAGTCGCAGATAGAAACAGGTAACCCTTACATGTTGTACAAGGATGCTGCGAATCGTAAGAGCAATCAGCAAAACTTGGGTACTATTAAGAGCTCTAACTTGTGCACCGAGATTATTGAGTACACGGCACCTGATGAAATTGCAGTTTGTAATTTAGGTTCAATTGCATTACCGAAATTTGTTAAGGACGGAGCATTTGATCACGATAAATTGTTCGAGGTAACGTATCAATTAACGGTGAACTTGAACAAAATTATTGACGGTAATTATTATCCAGTTCCTGAAACACGCAATTCAAATATGCGTCACCGTCCAATTGGAATTGGTGTTCAAGGATTGGCAGATGCGTTTATACTAATGCGCTTCCCATTCGATTCAGATGAAGCGAAAAAATTGAATCGCGAAGTTTTCGAAACTATCTACTACGCATCTTGCACGGCTTCTAAAGATTTAGCTAGAAGAGATGGTGCTTACGAATCCTACCAAGGTTCGCCAGCATCGAAAGGAATTCTTCAATTCGATATGTGGAATGTTACTCCAACCGATCGTTGGGAGTGGAGCGTATTGAAAGAGGAAATCACAAAATACGGAATGCGCAACAGTTTGTTGTTAGCACCAATGCCAACAGCTTCTACTGCTCAGATTTTAGGTAATAACGAATGTTTCGAACCGTATACCACGAACGTTTATTCAAGAAGAACTTTGGCGGGCGAATTCATTGTTGTGAACAAGCACTTATTGAAAGACCTTGTAAATCTTGGGTTGTGGAACGACAATTTGAAGAACAAGTTAATGTCAACAAGCGGTTCTGTTCAGAACATCGATGAGATTCCAGACAACTTGAAAGCTCTTTACAAAACAGCTTGGGAGATTTCACAACGTGTGGTAATTGATATGGCTGCTGATCGCGGAGCTTACATTTGTCAAAGTCAGTCGTTGAATATTTTCATGGAAAATGCTAACTTCGGAAAACTCACTTCCATGCACTTCTACGCTTGGGAGAAAGGATTGAAAACCGGCATGTATTACTTGCGCACGAAAGCGGCCACAGACGCTATTAAGTTCACTGTAGATAAGTCTCAATTGTCTCAGCCGAAAGCTGAAGTAGTTATCGAGAGCGCACCTGTTACTGTAAGTATGAATATTACTTCGGATACTCTTTCTCAGAAAAATGTAGACGCAATTGCTTGTTCAATAGACAATCCAGATTCTTGCGAGTCTTGTAGCGGATAATTCAAGGAATTAATAAATTTGAAAAAGGGTCGTTTTACGGCCCTTTTTTCTTCATTTCATTTTTAATAAGTTCTTTTTGAACCTTGCTCGGTATATTGAAATGGTTGTAAATTGTTTTCAAATGAGAAATCTCTTAACTCTTCTTTTTACGGTGGTGGCCACAACAGTCTCTTATGCGCAAACGCTGCGCGGAAAGGTAATTGATCAGCAAAATAGTGCAACGCTTACGGGTGCGGTTGTTTTTCAAAAAGGGACAAACAATGGATCGGCGACAGACTACGAAGGTGAATTTTCATTGAAAGTCTCGGAATTGCCTACGGTCATTGTTATAAAATATGTTGGCTTTGCTGATCAAGAGATAGTGGTAAGAAATACAGAATTTCTTTTGGTTGAAATGATTCAAGCTGATTTCGGTCCCGCAGTAGTTATTAAAGACACTCGTATTACTGAAAAGCAAAAACAGAACCCATTGACCGTGGAGCGTATGGATTTAACAGCGATAAAAAATTCAGCGTCGGGAAATTTCTATGAAGGATTAGGGGCATTGAAGGGCGTTGATTTGACGACCGCAAGTTTAGGTTTTCGTGTTATCAATACGAGAGGTTTCAATTCTACCTCTCCAGTAAGAAGTTTGCAATTGATAGACGGCGTAGATAACCAATCACCCGGATTGAATTTCTCTTTAGGGAATTTTCTTGGTGCTCCCGATTTAGATGTTTTTGCGGTTGAAATTGTGCAAGGGGCAAGCAGTGCATTCTATGGCCCTGGTGCCTTTAACGGTGTAATTAAAATGGAAACGAAAGACCCATTTGTGTACACAGGATTAACAGCTCAATTGCGCGTTGGAGAAAGACAATTGGTTGAGCCCGCGGTTCGATTTGCGCATGCGTTTTCAAACAAGGAAGGGTATAAATTCTTAGCTTATAAATTCAACGTCTTTGCATTTAAGGCGTTGGATTGGGCGGCAGACAATCAATCTCCCATTTATAATGAGGGTTATTCAGCGAGCAATCCAGGAAGATTTGACGCTGTGAACATTTACGGCGATGAGTATTTTGCGGCTAACAATTATTCAGAGGATTTAAATGGAAAACCTGGATTGGGAACTTTTTTCAGAACGGGTTATCGCGAATCTGATTTAGTGAACTACAACACAAAGAATGTGAAGGCTAACGCTTCTGTTCATTTACGTTTGAAACCTGAGCTCGAAGAGAATTCACCGGAGCTAATTGTTGCAGGAAACGTAGGACAGGGAACAACAGTATATCAAGGTGACAACCGATTCAGTTTACGCGACATTCTTTTCTATCAAGGTCGTGTCGAGTTGAAGAAGAAAGATAAATACTTCATTCGTTTTTATGGAACTGGTGAGAATGCGGGAAAGAGTTTCGACCCTTATTTCACAGCACTGAAGTTGCAGGATGCTGCTCGTTCCGATGAGAATTGGGCGAATGTATATGTGAAGTACTGGCAAGATTCGATTAGCCCAATAATAACAGACAATTTAGGGTATCCGAGCTATGTTCAAAATCCAAATTGGCCCGCTGAGCCGAATTTTTATATTGTTCCGACAGCCGATCAATACGCAGATTGGTCAAATCAAAATTTAGATACGTTGTCTTATTTTCACCAGCTGGTCGAAAATTGGACAAACAACGGAACAGGCGGAATTCCTATTCAAGGGCAATATGGATTTTTTCAACCTGGATCCGCAATGTTTAACTCAAACTTCGACCGAATAACTTCTTCCAATAACAACAATGCTGATGGAGGGACGCGTTTCTATGATCGTTCTTCTTTGTTTCACACGCAAGGTGAATACCAGTGGAAAGGGACGGGTTATATAGATTACCGCATTGGAGGGAACGCACGTTTGTATCGCCCGAATTCAGCAGGAACAATTTTCACCGACGATACTGAGAAAATTTATAATTACGAGGGAGGATTGTATTTCGGGGCTACCCGAAAATTCATGGAGAATCGTTTGATAGTTAGCGGAACAATGCGTGTCGACAAGAATGTGAACTTCGATGCGCTGGTCAGCCCAGCGGCTTCTGTTGTTTTTCAACCGAAGAAAAATCATTACCTACGTGCATCTTTTTCTTCGGCATTAAGAAACCCGACTTTAACCGATCAGTACTTAAGCTTAAATGTAGGTCCGGCTATTTTAAGTGGAAACTTGAATGGTGTTGATTCTCTTATTACAATTGCCAGTTTCAATGCCTACCGAAACACTTTGAATACAGATAGTTTGAAGTATTTTAATATAGACCCCATTCGTCCAGAGCAAGTGAAGACGATGGAATTGGGATACCGTGCTTCGTTCTTCGATTCAAAGGTTTATATAGATTTAGGGGCGTACTATAGTGCCTACAAGCATTTCATTGGATATAACATTGGACTTTCAGCAAATTTCCCCCCACCAACCTACCTTCCGCAAGATTTACAAGTTTATCGTTATTCAGCAAATTCGAAGAACACGGTAACAACTCAAGGGGTGAATGTTGGATTGAATTATTATTTCCATGAGAAGCACAGTTTCGGTGCAAACTATTCATTCAATAGTATCGTAAGAAGCGATCCAAATGACCCGATTATTCCGGCTTTCAATACACCGAAGCACAAGTATAATCTAAGCGTTACTGGAAATAAATTGTTCGAATCAAATGAAGGAAATTGTTGGGGGTATAGTGTGAACTACAAATGGATACAAGGGTATTTGTTCGAGGGCTCCCCTCAGTTTACGGGATATATCAATACTTATGATATGGTAGATGTTCAAGTGAATTACAGTTTAATAGAATCAAATGTTTTCATTAAGTTAGGAGCCTCTAACGTATTAAATAATCAACAAGTTCAGGTGTACGGCGGTCCCTCAATTGGAAGAATGGCCTATCTTAGCGTTCAATATTCGTTCAATCATCAAAAATCAAATAAATAACTTATGAAAAAAATCTACTCATTGATTGCAATTGCTTTGTTGAGTGTAACCGGAGCATCTGCTCAACGTTACATGACCGAGCAATTTACTTCGGTTGACGTTCAAACGGACGTTACCTATGGCGTGAACGCTACTGTATTGTATTATTCTCAGCTTGGACAAGCGGTTCCAGAGGGATTGAAAATGGATGTTTATACTCCAACCGGAGATACTGAGACTAACCGTCCGGTTATTCTTTATTTCCACACTGGAAACTTCCTTCCTTTCCCACAGAATCAGGGTACTGGTGGGACAAAAACTGACGCTACGATTGTTGAGTTATGTACTCGTCTAGCTAAGTTGGGATATGTTGTTGCTTCTTGCGATTATCGTCTTGGATGGAATCCAATTGCTGCAACACAAGAAGAGCGTGTAAACACTTTGATTAATGCGGCTTACCGTGGTGTTCAAGATTGTCGCACTGCAGTTCGTTATTTCCGTAAGACAGCTGCGGAAGCTGGAAATCCATTTGGAATTGATCCAACTCGCATTGCTGCATGGGGACAAGGTACAGGAGGATATATCACGTTCGCTGCTACAGGAATTGATGCTTACACAGATTTGTTACTTCCTAAGTTTACAACGAGTGCAGGTGTGCCAATGGTATTGGATTTCGTAAATGGAGACATCTACGGAACTTCTGTTGGTGTGAATCCTTTGAATGGTGATACTCTTTGTTATGCTAATCACGTTGGTTATAGTTCTGACGTAAGTGTTGCATTAAACATGGGTGGTGCTTGCGGAGATATTTCTTGGATCGATGCAACTGACAATCCTATGATTTCTTTCCAAGTTCCTTCAGATCCTTTTGCTCCTTACTACACAGGAACGGTTATCGTACCTGGTTTGAACTTACCAGTTGTTGAAGTTCAAGGTAGCTACGATGTTCAAATGGCCATGAGTCAATACGGAAACAACGGGATTTTTGAATTGGCTGAAGGTTATTTACCAGGTCAAGCTTTTACAGATGCTGCGAATTCTACCAACAACGGTTTCCACGGTTTATTCCCATTGGAGCGTCCTGCTACAACGCCAGCTGATTCATCACCATGGGATTGGTGGGATACAGCGACAAATCCAGGTAGTGCTAACGGTTTGTTAACCAACCCAGACATGTCTATGGCTAAAGGAATGGCTTATTGCGATACTATTATGGGATATTCAGTTCCACGTATTGCTTGTGCAATGAACTTAAATACTAGCCCATGTTATATTGGAATAGATGAGAACGAAGAAGTTTCATTCAATGTATTTCCAAATCCAGCGAATGAGTCGTTTGCAATTCGCGCTTCAGAGCGTGTAAGTGCTATTCGTGTATTCGATGCTATGGGTAGAGTGGTTTACAATTCTAACACTACAAACCAAGAGGTTGTATTCGTAGATTCTTCAAACTGGTCTGCAGGAATGTACACCGTTGAGATTCATACTTCGAACAACGCTGTTGCAAGAAAGAAAATGTTGAAGAACTAATTAGATCTTCAATTTAGAGAAAAGGCCCTAGAAATAGGGCCTTTTATTATGGGGAATATTGTTGTTATGCGTTTGAGATAGCGTTGCAAATCTCCGCGTATTCTTCGGGTGTAAATTTCAATCTTTCCTTTTCGAAATTCATATCGTGAATATGATTGATTGGAATTAGATGCATATGCGCGTGAGGTACTTCAAGGCCAATGACACTAACGCCAATTTTTTTACATGGAACAACGGCTTGAATTTTACGTGCGACTTCTTTTGCAAATAGATTAAGAGCTTGAAGCTCTTCGTTAGGAAGATCGAAAATGTAATCTATTTCTTTTTTGGGAACCACTAAAGCATGTCCTTTTGCAACGGGGAGGATATCTAAAAAAGCTATGAAAAGTTCGTTCTCGGCTATTTTGTAGCACGGGATTTCGCCATTGATAATGCGCGTAAATAGAGTGGCCATTAGCGATTAATGTCTAGAATTTCTAGTTGTATAGTTCCAGCAGGAACTTGAACTTCTGCAATATCACCCACTTTTTTGCCAAGTAAACCTTTACCAATCGGTGAATCGATACTAATTTTTTTCAGAGCAAGGTTGGCTTCGTTTTCTGCAACGAGTGTGTATTCTACTTCAGTGTTAGACTTTAGGTTTTTCAATTTAACACGAGAGAGAATGTATACTTTCGAGTTGTCAATGTGCGAATCGTCGATTAAACGCGCATTAGCTGCTAGGTCTTCCATTTTAGCTATGCGTGCTTCAAGGTGCCCTTGCGCTTCTTTGGCTGCGTCGTATTCAGCATTTTCACTTAGGTCGCCTTTGTCTCGTGCTTCAGCAATTTGCTGACTAATTTTCGGACGTTCAACCATCTTGAGGTTGTATAAGTCGTCTTTTAATTTTTTAAGTCCTTCCGCTGTGTAATAGGCAATGTGTGACATAGTCTTGTATGTATTAAAATAAAGAAACCCCGCGAACGAGGTTTCAAAACAAATATAGTAAGAATTTTAAAGCGTAATGTGAATTCCCATGCTATGAATTCCGTTGAAAGGATTCGTTAAGCGGTAAGAATAATCTAAGCCAATCACACTTCCGTTATCTCCCGCTGGTAATTGAATAGTCATACCAGCCGTTGGTCCAGTTAGAGCGCTTTTCGCGTTGTAAGTAGTATTCGTTCCAATATCTTGTTGGAAACCACCACGAAGGAAAAGACGATTGCGTAAGTTGTATTCCAAACCTAAAGCAATTTGGTCTTTGCTGAAAGAGTTAGAAGTATACGCTGCATTGGCTGTAAGTTTCATGCTGTTCTTCATAAGGAAGTCATAACCGAAACCAACGTTAACCATAGATGGCATTTCGTATGGCTGTGAGCGCTGCTCAACAGTAAGTGTATTTCCGCTTGAAGGAATTACAGCAGAAACAGTCATACCGTCACCCTTGTATTTCATTGGAGGTCCAACGTTACGAAGAGTAATACCAAAGCGAACGTTGTCTTTTTCTCCTGTTACGTAGCGTATTCCAGCGTCGAATGCAACACCTTGCGAACGCACGTTGTAGATAGCTTCGCTAATCAAACGAACCGTAAGACCACCGTAAATGCTGTTGGAGAATTCTTTCGCGAAGCTGATTCCAATGTTGGAATAGTTTACTGTGAAAGAGCCAATACCGCCTTCAGGAAGAGCTTCTGTAGTGCGAGCGATGTCTCCGAAATTCATATTTACAACAGACAATGCGAAGGCACCCGATTTCCCTACTTTTTGCCCGAAGGCTGCTGCGTTTAGTTGAATACCTGTTCCAACGAAATATTGTGTATTGGTGAAAAGCAATTCCGTTTTCTTAGTGAAGGCTAAACCCGCAACGTTTAAAAAAACACTTTCTACTCCTGTTACTGAAGAGAGGGAAGAATTTCCTAATCCCGATGAACGAGCCCAAGGATTCACAAGTAAGTGGCTAGCACCTGCTGATCCAGATCTATCGGGATTTCCTGCAAAAAGAGAGGATGTAATTCCTAAAATCAGGGAAAGTGATATGATTGATTTTTTCATGATCGTAATTCGTTTTTCAATTAGAAGTTATTCAAGTCAACTGGACGCATAACGCCGAACCATTTTAGTATTTTCTCTCCAATACCTGGAACGTTGACATGTATAATGTAAGTTCCTGAAGCAATAGGAATGTTTCTTTCATTTTTCAAGTCCCAATCGATACTGGTGATTTTATCAGCTTTCTTGAATTGTCTAATTCTGTTTCCATTCAAATCATAGATTGTAACTGTACAGATATCAGGAAGATTAGTAATCTTAATTCGGTTATCCAATTTATTTGTTTCGTAGGAACTAAACGCGTAGTATGGATTAGGAACAACATTAATAATATCCAATACCGATGTAAGTGTGTTTGCATCGTTCAGGGTAGTTGCAATGTTCTTCGTAGAGAATGTATAGATGTTTCTCCATTCGTTAATAGAACCTGCGGGTGTTGAGATATCAGCATTGTTGTAGTTGTAGCTAGAATATGGCTTAGCTACTCGAATGCTTATGCGAACATCGTTCGGAATTAATCCTTCTTCAACTGATAGCAAAGGATGCTCTGGATTAACCATACCACTTCCAACCCAAGTACAACCGCGGAATACTTTTTTCCAGTTTGAAGAGCTGATTGATGGGTCAGACAATTTGCTATAAAGGAATGCACCGTCGTCGTATGCTGGTGAAAGAGCTAAGCTAGAAGCAGGACTTGTAGCTGAGTAGTCTTCAAAGCGAAGATTTTTGAATACATAAATCCAGTGTTGACCAGCGAATAGAGGTTGACCGTTGTTATTATACAAGCGAGAAGAAGGATTCCAGATCATATCACGACCATTTTCACCTACTAACCAGCTGTCTTCGCCAAAGGCCATGTTTAATCTTTCACCAGTGCTAAGATCAATAGCGTATCCTGGGAACCAACCCATACCGATAGGCGCTACTAAATTTCCTTCAGCTGAATTGTATCCTGCTTGTCCTGCGTTTCTTCCGTTTTTATCAACCGAAGGGGCACGACGAACTTTCATTTTTTCTGGATCAACCGTGTTGTCACCGTCATTGTCTTCAGCAAGTGCTGGAGTGAATTGCATTTCCAATACAGGGCAACGTGTCCATTTCGATTTGTCTTTTGTGAATACAACATCGATGTTGTTCAATCCTTTGATGTTTGATTTACGTTGTTGATCCAATTGATCAAGATCGCCTTTCAATGCATCGGTGGTTGGGGCAACGTTGTTTACGATTATCGTCGCATCGTTTGGATCAAGAACAGTTCCTGAAACCAGACAATACGGAGACCAAGTTCCACCAGCAACAGCTTCGTATTTCTCTTGCTCATCAGTGAATGGGAATCCAGAGCTTCCTTGCTCGTAGTCATCATATAGAGCTTCTGAGAGAGCCTGTGGATCGGTGCCCTCTGTTTTAACACTTCCCGCACGAATCCAGTTTTGTTCTGAGAAACCTTCTGCATCTTCAATACCCATTAACCATGGCTTTGAAGGATCTGCGTAAGAAACAGAAGAAGAAATCAGTTCGGTGTAATGTTTCACTTCGGCGCCGTCTACTTGAAAATCGTATTGTCCCCATGTTACAGAAAGGCCCCAGTCTAAAATCACGTCTTCACTGGAAGTGTTGAATTTCTTGTAGGTTCCATATATAGTTCCATTATCGAGGTTTTCCAATTCCCAATACATGCTGTCTGGAGTGTCTTCTCCAAAAGCAGTTGTTTTCAGTCTTAATTCAAAGTCAGCAGAAGGAACACGAAGTGGATCTACAACTTTTACTTGAACTGGACCTTTGCCAGGAGCATAGGTTAATTCGCTAATGTTGTTGTTCGCAAGAATGATTGCCTCTGTTTCTGATCCTAACAATAAATCATTGCTGCCGTTTCCTTTTCCTTCAATACGAGTCAATGGAACACCATCGCCGTAGTTTGAATTTTGAATAGTCCCTCCCAATTCTGGAGAAGGGATGTGTGGGATAGCAGATATTTTTTGGATTTCACCAATCGCGCTTTTTCTAGAAGAAAGGAAAGCTTCATCTTGTCCTTTTTCTAAGGAAATATCGTATTGAGAATAGTTGTTGTAACCATACGCAATTACCATGAAGTAATAAGTCTTGTGGTTCACAAGTGCATTATTACCCGTAGCGAAGGCGTCAGTAGTTACTTTGAATGATCGTTGAATACCTGCATCTGTTCCATCAACTTTTAGTTCCGGAACAATGTATCCAGTGATTGGATCACGTGAGAAATTGATAATGCGGCCAACTCCGTTTTCAACGTCGCACTGCGCAATTAAACGAGCCTTTTCAATGTCTCCAAGATCATTCGCGCTTACATCGTCGTTCACACGCTGGTAAACCATGTAACCTTCAAATTTGTATGAGCGATTTTCTAAAGTCAATTGTGTTCCGTCAGCTAATTCTTCAGGAATACTTGGATCGAATCCACCTTGATCAGGACCGTAATTTTCTTGGAAGTTCGTAGAGATGGCATTTTCATTCTTCAACATAAGAATGATTTCTTTATCTAATTCTTGCACTGCCACATCTGGAGCATCAGGACCAGATACCAATTCGAAACAGTTGTCGAAAAGTGATTGTGCCTTATCGTCAAACTCGCGAAGTAATCTTACCGATTCAAATGGATCGCCGCTGTTAGCTTTCGCCCAAACAACTCCCAATGTAATGTTGTTGTAATCTCCTGGCTTCAATGTAAATGGACCAGCAGCTTGAATGAAACGACGGTCATTTGGTGGATTACCTTCAGACTCTTCAGACCAGTCATCAGTAATTACTCCGCCCGTTCCCCAATGCAATGGGTCGGTATCGTCTGGGAACATGTAATCTGCTGAAATGTCAGTTACGTTAGCTCCGGACGCTCCGTTACCACCATAGTTCATGCGCTGACCGTTCTTCCAAAAACCTCTCATGTAATTATAGAAGTGACTTGGTAATGAAGGCTCACCATTCACAGGATTACCACTATTATTGTAGTAAACGAATTTACGCATTCCGAAACGTTCGTTGTCTATGACACCGTCTCCATAGCCTATACCCAAACCTTTGTAAGGGATACCGTCTTGATCGATAGCGTCTATAATATCAGTAGTTAGAGGATTGTCTTTATTGTCAGTATCTTGGTAAGGTCCTTCAAAGAAGTCAACACCTACAGCAGGTGGGTTAGAACCGTAACCTAAAGATGAAGATGTAGGTTCATCGAACGCATCTCCGTTGTAGCAATATCCCAAACCGCGTTGAACATCGCAACCCACATAGTCATCTGTAGATGTTCCTAAATCCGGGTCAACCCATGAGCCGAAATATGTTTCAGTCAAAGTTTGTGAGCCTTGGTTAATCAATACATAGTTATAAAAAGTCATGTTGTTCACTTCGTCATTCGAAGTGAACGCGAATGCTTGAGCACGAATCTCCATACCAATAGGTTGTCCTTGAGATTCCGTGTGAGCATTACCTTTATCGTTGAAAATCCAGTAATAAGTTTGGTCACCATACAATGGAACAATGTCTTCTCTGCGACGTTCAGCACAATTGATTTCTCTTAAGAAGTCGTACCATGGGTAGTCACCGTTTTGTGGGTTGTAGAATCCATCTTGGTCATAATCGTAGAAAGGAGCAAGGTATAAATCTTGACCAGCTGCAGTGTTACCAATTGCAGGATACTCGTAGAAGTAACCAGGAATAGCGTAATCTGTTGCGCAATCTGATCCTCCAGCTGCGATACAATCGAAGTAAGCGCGGTGTTTTTGAGCATCTTGACGCAATGAAACAAAGAATCTATCGTATTGCTCGCAAGTTGACTCTGTAACTGAAGCAGTACCGTCATTTGTAAGCGGACCTGGCCAGTAGTCGTTACCTTCTGTTCTGAAACGAACAGCGGCAAGCTTTAATTGTTGGTCAGGAGAAATACCACCCATCCATAATGCTCCAGCGTATATTGAAGAAACACCGCCACCTTTTGGAACTTCGTAGGCAGCGCGACTCAATGAGCGGTTCTGCCACATAGAGCCTCCAGTTTCAATTAACGCTTTAACGTTATTCCATGCTAAGTCTCTTAATCCTGTCGCAGGGGCGCACAAAGCTGCGCGAGAATCAGTAACGATTTCGTTGTTTTGAACCATTCCGGGATTTTCCAGGATGGACTTGTATGCGAAAGCGTGGTTCGCAAATCCAAGTGCCAAAGCAACCAGACTTATGTATATTTTCTTTCTCATGCTTTTTGAATAATTCATTTTCTCAAAAAATTAAAAATCAAATCTTACCCCTAAACGAATCTGACGTGGTGATCCTAAGTTGTAAGGATTGTTCGCGAACATACTGTAGTAGTTGCGGAATGACGTGGGAGAGTTTTGGGTGTTAATTACGTTTTGGTATTGAGCAGCAGCTAAATATCCATCGTCGTCAGGAGTACCTGTGAAACGGTAAACGCTAGTAACGTTTTGAGTGTTTAACAAGTTGGTTACCCAAAGGTAAACATTCAAGTTAGCAGCTTTCTTTTTGTCACCCTCTCCGCCAAACGCAAGGCTGAAGTTTTTGTCGAAATTTATATCAACAGTAAACTGCCATGGTAGACGAGCACTGTTAATTCCACCAGCTGTAGTTGGACTAATTTCTCCAGTTATCGGTGTTGGAAATACTTGAGCGGTATAAGGCACACCAGAACCTAGGTTAGCAATTAAGTTCGCCCCTGTGTTTGCGAAGATTTGTTTTCCAAACCATACTGGTCCGTTATATTCTTTCCCTTCTCCGTAACGGTAATCCACGGTTGTTACGATGCGATGACGTTGATCGTAGTTGAAAGGTGATACCGTACGTAAGTTAGGAAGTCCTGCATTAATCAAAGCCAATTGCGTTTGAGTGGTAGATCCAGTACCGTCAGCAAACTGAAGGGTATAAGATGTTTTCATCCAAAGGTTACCTGTCCTTCTAAGATCGTAAGTCAGTGTTAATCCTTTTACAGTACCAAAGTCTAAGTTGCCGAATGCACTGTAGGTACTAGGGTAAGCTCCGTTAAATCTGCGCACTTGAATCATATCGCGTAATTCGCGATAGAATGCCTCTACTTTTATTGAAGAAGTTTTAGAAAGTACTTGTTGGAATCCAAGCGCATAGTCAACTGTTTTTTCAGGACGAAGGTTTGGATTGTTCATTAACACGTTTCTATTTTCCATGTACAAGTAATCAACCGGATTGAAGCGATTGCTTGACGTTGGGCGTTGGGTTAAGATGTCGTAGTGAGCGAAGAACAAAGCTTCTTCAGAAATAGGGAAAGAGAATGCAACACGAGGCATGAAATTCACAGCCGGTGTATATTCTTTAAATGCTTTGGCAGTTAAAGCTGCATCAGGATCAACGCTTAAGTATGGGTTGATTTTTCCACCAGCAGCAATGCTAGTGAAAGGGTCGGTGACAAGAGTACCTTGTGCGTTGTACCAATTGTCGCCATTGCGATAACCTTGAATGGCTGTTGGATTACGAATGTCATCTACATAAACTACGAAATCATTTCCGATATTCGCTGGTCGTGATGCTCCGAAATCAGAAAAGTTAACTTCGCCAGCTGTGAATGCTTGACTAATTACATAAGGATCTTTAGGAACATATTGGTTCGCATCGTAGCGGTCAATACGAAGACCCACGTTGAAAATTAAATCGTCAAATGCGAACTTATCCATGATATAACCACTGATGTATACAGGTTCGAAAGCGCCTACTGCACGGGTGTAGTAAGAACCATCTCCCAGGTTGTAGCGCTGGGTAAAGAAATCATCCAAGGATGGCTTTTTGCTCATCAAGTTACCTCTATGATCGTAACCGTAGTAGGTTACAACGTTATTTCCAGAGTTCAACAAATCACTTGCGCCGAACATATCTACTGATAGGAAGTCAGGGCTTAATCCGTCGGTGTTAACGAAATCAGTACCGTTTGGATTTAGACCTAAAGCCGTTCTTAAGTTATAGTCAAATTCAAATTGTCCACTACCAACAAGGTTGCTATAGTCGATATAGGTATAGGTGCCGTTGTTGGAATAGTGAGGATCGTTGGTGTTTAACTCTTGATTGTGGTAGTTCGCGTATTGACGAGCCAGGGTCCAGAGACCAATAGGAGCAATGGCGTAACCTGCATCTTTGCGTTGCTCGAATTCGAAACCAACTTCAATGGCGTGATCTCCAATATCGGCAGAACCAGAACCGGAAATACGGAATTGACTGTTGTTCGACACACTGTAATTGTTCGACTTTGCTCCGATGTGCGACCACAATCCATAAGTATCTGCTGGTTGTTGCCCGTTTACCAATCCGTTTCCACCTTGAATATTTGTGATAGATGCATACGGAGAATTGCCTATTTGCTCAGTTTCAGAAGTGAAGTCGTTGATGGTTGGGTCGAAAAATTGCGAGTCTGTAATAATTCCATCTGTGCCGTTCAACACTTCGGTTACATATGGATTGGTGTTGAAAAGGGTAAAGAACTGATTCGTGATAGCTGCAAGGTCAGGATTGTATTCTGAAGGAGTGAAATTCACATTAACGTCTTGCCATCCGTTTTGCTCAAAGAAATTACCTGAGCTATTCATCGTGTAAGATGGCTTGCGATAAATATCGAACGTTCCAACATGACCGTATCTGAATAAGTTATTGCCATGGGAAGCATCTTCAGATTTGTTATATCCGTGCTGGTAATCCGCTTGAATGCGGTAAAATACGTTTTTCAAATTTGAGCTGCCAGACTCGTCTTCAGCGTTTTTGAAGCGTTGGGCGAATTTTGCATATACTCTCCAGTCAAAACCTGTATTTTGTTGGTTGTTTTGCCAGTTTGAAAGCATATTGCCATAGTCAAATCCATTGCCGCGGCTAAATGCAGCTGTTCCACCAAAGGTTAGGGTAACATTCTCAGAAGCATTCAAATCAATTTTCGCAACAACATTAGCTTGCTTTGATCTCACGTTCATACGTGTGTTGATCTTCTCGAAGTCATTAGCAGTAAGGAAATCGGCATTGTACAATGCCCCATTTACAGTACCGTCTGCTTGAACGTTCTGACGCAATGGGTTGGCTAATATGGCTTGACGCGCATCTTCTTTCATGCGGTAAACACCACCGAAGGTTGGACCACCGTCTACAACATCTGTATAGTTTCCTGAAAGGAAGAAACCAAGAATTGGTCTGCCTTTAGAACCGTCAGCTTTTTTTCTGAATAAAATTGGTCCAGATAAGGAACCCTCTAACAGATTGTATCCATAGGTATCTAAACCTTTTGCTTGTTCTCCGATTTTAAAACCAGAGGTGATTGCTTCTATTCCTCCATTGAATTGTGAAGATGCAGAACGAAGAGAGATGTTAATTACACCGCCTGTTGCATCTCCAATGTTCGCTGGAATACCTCCAGTAATGACAGAAACCTCTTCAATCGCAGATTTTGGAAGTGAAGTTGATCCACGAACTTTCATACCGTCGATGTAAATCCAAGTAGATCCAGTACGCGCACCTCGAATGGAAATTCCTCCGCCTGTTCCGGCAGAACTTACACCAGCAACAGTTTGTGCCAATCCAAGAGCATCCCGACTTGGCATTTTTTCTAATTCTTCACGAGTTACAGTTCCTCCGGATGCTCCACCATCTTTATCGATAAGCGGAACACGGTATTCTTTGATCTCAATCGTATTCATTTCAACGCCCGAACTCAATTCAGCATTAGCGAATTGAATCTTTCCTGCTGAAATTGGAATTCCAGTTTGACTTTGAGTTTGGTATCCAACGAAATTGAATTGAACTTCGTAGGTTCCTGGATCAATTGGCTTGATAGTGTATTGTCCGTCTGGATCTGTTTGGCCACCTGTTATCAGATTTCCATTCAAAAATAGAACGACATTCACAAAAGGAAGAGGCTTCTTAGTCTCTTTGTCTATGACTTTTCCTTTCAAAGTTCCACCATTTCCTTGCGCAAGAGCACTAGATACTGAAAGGGCAATTAAACTCAAAAGCAGGTAAAATTTTCTCTGCATAAAAACCAGGTTAAGGAATTATTAAAGTATACAACGGGTGCTAAAATAAGGCAAGCTTAGGTTAATTCCCAAAGTTCAGTAAATCAATCTTTGTATTTTTTATTTTTCATTCTGATTATCAAAGAAGTAGGTGGTTTTTTTCACACTTCTAGGCAAAGCTAATTAATCACTTGAAAAATTTCTGATTTTCTTCGAGTTTTGCCGCCGAAATGAAGAGTTTTTTTACTTTTCTAACCACTATTTTCTTCGAATCCAGATGCGCTTGTACCACGGCAGATTTCCATATTTCCGCAGACGCTGAGATTTTTTCAAGTGTCGCTTCATTCTCTTCTTTTCTTTTTTGCCTTGGAGGTCTTGGTGCTGCTTTACGCGATTGAGATACTCTTTTTCTATTTTGTCATGTTGTTCTTTTTTCTTAGCTCCTGCATTTTCAGGTGTAATAACATCGCTTCCGGGTTGGGCATTTGCTGCAATTCCTAAGAATAAGAAAAAGAAAAAGAGTAGGTTTTTCATTTTTGGAATTCGTAAGTGTATTTGGTAATGAGTATGTCTTTAGAACCCATATCTTGGTCAAGCGTTGCCTCAATGAATGAGGTGGGTGAATACAATATTTCAATCTCTCGGTTGAGGATTGCATTTACGTAAAAATCAATTTTTATTAAATTTCCAATTTTGTCGTAAAAGTAACTTTCACGCTTCATTTCTTTGTTGGTTCCGCTTTCAATCGTTGAAATTCTAGCAATCCAGCCTTTGTCGTTGTACGTATATGTTTTACTTAAACTTTTTCCACTCAAGGTAAGTTCTTTTTCCTCCTTGGTTACAAAACCTGCGGTGTCCCGAAATACAAGATCAACAGAATAAGGAAGTCCGTAATTGTTGAAGCTTTCTTTTCTAAGAATTAAGGGAGAGGGTTCGGAATATTTGAAAGTCTCGGAGTTTACCGTAACTGTCAATCCGGGTATAAGTTTTAATTTTTCTACACTTTTGTTTTCAGAAACAGAATTGTCAATTCGAGATACCCTGCCTTTGTTGTCGTAAAAAAATGTTGTTGTGGAATAACCGTTCCGACCTAACTCATTTCTATTTTGAACCAATCCCAATTCGTTGCGGTCAAAAACGATGTGTGTGCTATCTACAATACTCAGCACACTTGTGACTGCGTCAATTTTAGAGAGTTGGCCGGTTTCGTTGAAGTGGTAGACGGTAATGTCAGGACGGCTTTCAATGGCCTTTCCTGTGCGCTTCATTTGGCATACACCTGTTATACTCGAAATTTTATTTTGCCATAGGAATTCTTGGCTGAAAAACATTTCTTGTTGAAACGCTTTTCCTTCGCGATTGTCTAGGATTTGAGATTTTCCATATTGGACAATCAAAACCGAAAGGATAATGAGGAAGTTTCTAATCATAGTGCAAACATAAAACCGAAGTGAATAAGTTCATGCATTGGTGGAAAAGCTTTGTTTTTTGAATGCAATAGTTTTTATAAGAACACGCTTACTTTTGATGAATATAACTTCAACATGAAAGATCAAATTATTTTCGACCTGATCGAACGCGAAAGAATAAGACAAACCAACGGTGTTGAACTAATTGCTTCAGAGAATTATGTGAGCAATGAAGTTATGCAAGCGATGGGTTCAGTTCTAACAAACAAGTATGCCGAAGGACTTCCGAAGAAAAGATATTATGGGGGTTGCGAAGTTGTAGATGAAGTGGAGCAAATTGCCATTGATCGTTTGAAAAAGTTATTTGGAGCATCTTGGGCGAATGTTCAACCGCACAGTGGGGCGAATGCGAATAGCGCAGTAATGTTGGCTATATTGAATCCAGGCGATGCCATATTAGGTTTAGACCTTTCACAAGGCGGGCATCTGACCCATGGCTCTCCAGTTAACTATTCGGGCAAACTTTACAAGCCGTTTTTTTACGGAGTGGAAAAAGAAACCGGACGAGTAGATATGAATAAGGTTCGAGAAAAGGCGCTTGAATGTAAACCGAAACTTCTTATTTGCGGGGCTAGCGCCTACAGCCGCGATTGGGATTACGCTTCTTTCCGTTCAATTGCCGATGAAGTTGGAGCTATTTTAATGGCCGATATTTCGCACCCTGCTGGATTAATTGCCGCAGGTTTATTGAACCATCCGTTTCCACATTGTCATATCGTTACTTCAACTACACATAAAACATTACGCGGACCAAGAGGCGGAGTTATTATGGTTGGAAACGATGTTCCAAATCCTTTAGGAGCGAAAACCATGAAAGGTGAAATCCGCTCACTTTCTTCAGTGCTCGACAGCGGTGTGTTTCCCGGCATGCAAGGCGGTCCTTTGGAACATGTCATAGCCGCGAAAGCAGTAGCATTCAATGAAGCGCTTACAGAAAATTTCAAAACTTACGGAAAGCAGGTTATAGCGAATGCAAGTGCTCTAGCAGATCATCTAACTTCCAAAGGATATGAGATTGTATCGGGAGGCACAGATAATCATTGTTTCCTCATTGATCTTCGTAACAAAAACATTTCAGGAAAGGATGCTGAGCAAGCGTTGGTAAGTGCAGAGATTACGGTGAATAAGAACATGGTTCCTTTCGACGACAAATCGCCATTTGTGACAAGCGGTATTCGAATTGGAACACCGGCCATTACGACAAGAGGACTACTTGCAAGTGATATGGTTTTTGTTGCGAATGCAATTGATAGAGTAATTTCTAATGCTTCGAATGAAGATGTTATTCGTGCTGTGAAAATGGAAGTGCATGAACAAATGTCATTTAGACCACTCTTCGCGTAATTTCAGAAGGTCATCTTTTGACTTAGGTCTTTCACTTCCGCGCCAAATAAACTCGTCTAATTTGAATTGAGAGGCTTTGGCTTTTTGAATGCTGTTGTACAAACTATTCGGTTCATTCTCAAGTGTAACTTTTTGGATCGTTTTTGCTGCCATTTCAATTCGAATATTTGAGCAATCCGTGCGGTTCAATCCACTGAGCTTGGTTCTTTTGTTTTTTTCCTCTGTAGAGAAATAGGCGAGCTGCCCGTTTCCTTTTATCTGAACCTCGTGAAGATCATTTTTTATAAATTGACCCTGAAGAGATTTTCCTTTTATTTGATTGAAATAACCAGGAACCACTTCAGATGCTAAAAAACTCTTTTCAGGAACATAAAGAAAGTCTAAACTATCGTTTTTGAAATGAAGGTTTATCTCCGCTCCAGTAAGTTGATTAGCGTCGTTCCAGAGCACAGGAGAGTAGAACATTCGCATAATTGAATCTGCCTCTGAAAGTGAGAGCGAATCGCACTTGCCTTGCAAGTCTTTACTGAAAAGGAGTACGTGGTGATATGCTTTTATATCACGATTTTCAGCACCTGTTTTTTTTGCGAAAAGTGTATCTGCAACGATGAAGAGGGTATCCTTGTTTTCGAGTATTTTTTCAAGGATACTTTTTCCAGTTACCCAGGAAATTTCATTTGTCTCCTCATGCCGGCCATAATTACCTCGGATGGTCAAATCGGAGTTATTATCTAGGATGACAACATTCTGAAAAGCTTCGCCCCATTTTTCTTTCCCGTTATAAAAAATACTATCGCCGAAAAGCGTTTGTTCTTTTGATTTTACACGAGCGTTTTTTTTGAAACTGCAGGTCTCTATTTTAGAATTGAAGTATCCATTTTCACATTTTATTTCAAGGTCTTTTCCTTTGATGGTTGTTGGCCCATAGAAGTAGGAGATTTCTGTAACTGTATTGTACAACATGGTGTCTGAGACTACGGTATAGTCTTTATTTTTCACGGTGACTTTTCTCCTAAATGTGAAGTTGTTTGACGGGCTGTGGTACCGACCTGTTTGAGAAACTAATTCATTGTTGTTTTTACTGGAAATAACTTTTCCTCCTCCAGAATAGGTAGCTACCTCAGACCTCATGTTGTAGGACATGTTTGGTGAAGTAAGCGTCATTCCGCCGTCTGTGAAAATGCAATTTTCATTCAGTGTGGCAGATTGAGAAGACTCAGTGAAGAACAATCTTTTTCCAGAAATACTATACTCTCCTGATTTGTTGACACGAATGTTGCCGAATGCTTGAAAATTTCCGTTACTGAATTTGTAAGCCGAGTCGCAAAAAAAATCAGTTCCGTCGAATTTTAAATGAACATGTCCAATGAGCCGCTGACCATTGATTAGATTTTTATTGAATGCTATTTTATCGGCATGCACCAATTGCACGTGTTTGGCTTGAGCCCATGACTTCTGAGAGATCAGAAATACGGAAAGCGCAACAAGAACTATTTTAATGAAGTTATATATTGTTCGAAGTTTATCTAACAATGGTTTGCTCTCGATCAGGTCCAACAGATACATAGGTGATTGGGATTTCCAATTCCTTTTCAATAAATGCAATGTAATCTGAAAGTTCTTGCGGGAATTCCTCTATGGTTCGAATCTTTGTTAAATCAGCATTCCAACCTTTGAGCGAAGTGTAAATAGGTTCTACTTTTCCATCTAACAAATCATAAGGCATTTCATCTGTTTGAATACCGTTGATGCTGTAATGCGTACATATAAGAATTTCTTCGAAGATGCTAAGCACATCTGCCTTCATCATATATAATTCTGTAATTCCATTTAGGCGACAAGCATAGCGAAGAGCAGGAATGTCGAGCCATCCGCAACGTCGCGCACGTCCGGTTGTTGAGCCGAATTCATTTCCTTTTTTTCGCATTCTTTCGCCCACTTCATTTTCTAATTCAGTTGGAAAAGGGCCGCTACCCACTCGCGTACAATAGGCCTTGAAAATCCCGAAAGCTGAACCTATTGAATTAGGAGCAATTCCAAGTCCGGTGCATGCCCCAGCCGCAACCGTGTTGCTTGAAGTCACAAACGGATATGATCCGAAATCGATGTCGAGAAGTGAACCCTGAGCCCCTTCTGCCAAAATCTTTTTGTCTTCGCGAATGGCTTTGTGCAAATAGTTTTCGCTGTCTATGAAAGTTAATGTTTTTAATATTTCAATACCCTCGAACCACTTTGCTTCCATCTCATCGAGTGAATATTCAAATTGAAAATGCGTAAGCATTTTCTTATGCTTTTCAACCAGCATATTGTATTTCTCTAAAAAGTTATTTGAAAGAATATCGCCAATACGAAGGCCGTTGCGTCCGGTTTTGTCCATGTATGTTGGACCAATTCCTTTCAATGTAGATCCAATTTTAGATTTACCTTTTTCTGCTTCTGAAGCGGCATCCAATAGTTTGTGGGTTGGAAGAATTAGGTGCGCTTTTTTAGAGATAAGAAGTCGAGAAGCCACATCTACATTTTTAGCATTGAGCTTTTCAATCTCCGTGGCAAATACCACGGGGTCAATAACAACTCCGTTTCCAACTACATTAGTAACATGGTCGTGAAAAATCCCGCTTGGAATGGTGTGAAGAACGTGTTTGGTTCCGTTAAATTCAAGTGTGTGCCCCGCGTTCGGTCCGCCTTGAAATCTGGCTACGATGTCGTATTTCGGAGTTAATACATCGACAATTTTTCCTTTTCCTTCATCTCCCCATTGAAGGCCTAACAATACGTCTACTTTGCTCATTCTGATTTGTAAAGCACAAAAGTAGTGGGTTATTCAAAATAAGCCTTATTTTCTTCGAGGAAATTTTCCAACTTACTTCTCATAATGAGTCTGCTAACCACTTTCATGTTGGAATCAAGAGCAATGAGTGTTGGTGTAGACGGGGCGGGGTAATGCTTAGCGAGAAATGGTCGCTTGTCCATGGGAGGAAGGACATTGATCCAAGGTTGTTGGTGTGTTAATAGATGATTTTTCCAAGGCGCTTCTTCTTTGTCAATAGAGATGGCGTAAACCTCCAGTCCCTTTTCATGGTATTTCTTATAAATCTCTTGAAGCTGCGGATGGAATTCTTCGCAATGCGAGCAATTGCTTCTCCAGAACATGACGAGGGTAATTTTGTTTTTCTTACAGGTCTCCTCAAGAGAAATGTTTTTCCCTTCGGCATTCGGATATTTAAGCTCAGCTGCTTTTTTCCCAGGAGTGCAATTTTTTAAAGATTCAATAAGGTTTCTGGTGTTCACACTGAGAGAAGCATCGTCTGAGCAGCCGTCGGCGTAGTTGTTCAAATAATAGGTTAGACCAACTTCATTTTTATAGTCAAGCATTTTAGTCAAAATGAAGTTGTGAAGGAACTGATTTACAGCTTCATTTTCGCCCATTCTTCCTAGCAGTTCATCTGTAAATTTTTGAGCGTATTCTTTTGGATAAGCTTTGTAAAGTTGATTGAAGTACTGATTCAAGCCTCGAACGAATGCGTAATGAAAGAGAGTAGTTTCATTGTTGTAATCAACGTTTCCGAGAAAATGCTTGAAATAAATGGTGCTGTCGAACTGCATGAAATCATGAGGAAGTCTTCTTGCGAAAAGCGGGGCGATATTCGAGTACACTTCCGATTTATTGCCATCTTTTCCTTTTTCGAGTATAGAATTATTAAGGATTTTTTGCTTGTTTAGAAATGCGGGATGTGTGATTGATTTATACGTGTCATATTCCAATTGAAGATTAGAATAGTATGTCGCTAAATCTAGATAATCTGCTTGTTCTACCGAGCTGTAAAGTGCGGAGGGTAGACCCTTAAGCATGGAAAAATCTAAGTTTAGATTAATTGATTTAGGAAGTGTTTTTGGATTAATGTAAAAATCGGTCCAGCACTTACCGGTTCCAGAAAAACGAAGGCGGTATTGCCCAATGTGTGAAGGTGTAAAAGGAAAGGTTAAATCACCGTAATTGTTTAATTCAGCGTTATCGAGTATTTGCCATTGGTCTTTTTCGAAGGCTTCCAAAAAGACTTTTTTGGAATTCTGTGCTGGAATATTTTCAACATGAAGATTCAGATTCGTTTGTCCGAATCCAACCAAAAGGCAAGCAGCGAATATGAGAGTTAAAATTGATTTCATGGTGAAAAAAAAAGGTCACCGAAGTGACCTTTTTGAAGAGGTGAAATATTATTTACCTTGAGAAAGTTTCTCCATTTCTTTGTCGAAAGTCTCTTTGAATTTCTCGTAGTTGTAGTCTGCTTTTAATTTGTCGTTTTTCGACAACCCGCTTTGGTAAGCATCTGCAATCGTGTTTCCGCTTAACTCAAGAGCAACATAACTTACATAAGTTCCGTCAGGACGTTGAGTTAATTTCTCGCAGATTTCGATGCAACCGCGAAGCTCTTGGTCAACAACTGTGCGAGTCATTTCGTTAAAAGACTCTGTAACTTCTTCTTTGTTGTTTACTTCAGTTGAATTTACATAGTTGTCACCAACTATTTTCATTGTCGAACTGATGGTTTTTCCCATTTCAGAGCTAGCGTTTGAACGAGCTTTTTTCTTAGCTGTTTCGCGGTCCATACTCTCTCCTGTAGCAGTTGCTCTGAATGCGTCTTTTGTGCTTTTGAATTGATCGCCTGAGCAATACTCGTTGATGATTACTTCTCCTTTTGGATCTGGAGTTTTTACTTCGTCTTTCTTCTTTTTACAAGAAGGGATAGCAACCATTGTCATTGCAGCAATTGCTAAAAGGGTAATACGTGTTTTCATTTTGTCAAGATATTAGTTTAATTGTTGTTTTCAGTTATTATGCCAAACTTACAAAATAATTTTAATTATTTCGCTAATCAGCATTGTTTCAATGTTTTCTCTTTCTTTTTTGTATGCCTCCAAGACGGCATTCTCATGTGAAAGTTGAACACCTTTAACCCCATTAATGCTATGCTCAAATATTGCTGAGTTTGTTTTGGCATCATTCACGGTTATCTTCCCGTCTATGTATGCTACTTTAAACCCTTGAATATCTTCTCCGGCTCTAGGGTTTGTGTTTATGTAAACGATATAATCTGCATTGGTTTCACTTGTGCCGATTCTCATGCCTTTGCTAATAAGTGTGTTGCGAGTTATTTCGGCGAGGCTTGTTGTTTTAGTTCCGTCGAGTTTGAATTCATTTGAAGAAACAAAAAAACTTGGAGCAAGAACTTCGATAGGTATTTTTCGTTGATCGGTATTAATCCCAACGATTAAGGCGTTGGCGAGATCGGCGTCTAAATCTTGTGGCACCAATGCGTCTATCACTAGGCTTAATTCAAGCGAATTGTTTTTTGCTTTGAGACTTACATTGTCGATATCGGCTAGAATAATTCCGTCGTTATCCGACATCACAGTTTTTGGCTTCATGTAGTTGTCCCGCTGGTAGGCATACTTTACATTAATTCCCCGAACCCCTACTCCTTTGTAGGTCACCATCACAGGTACTTGGGATTTAAAGGTGTTAGAGGAAGAAAGAACAATATTCTTGAGTGGTGTTTCAAATCGAAGATCAGCCAAGACAGCTCGTATTTCCGAAAACAATTCGTTATCTATGAAAATGTTATTCCCCGCCTCATCTTTCATTTGGTTTACTTCAGTCCAATAGGGCTTGAGAGCGAACAATCCGTGATAGAACAAATCAATAGCAGAAGGAATGTTTCCTAATTTCTTTGCTTCCCTACCTTTCTTTAAATAATCGAATGCGGATCTCAGGGAATTCTCTTTTTTTTGCGCTTTTTTACTTTGGTAGTCGTATTTGTTCAGTTTGTAATAAATGGCATACATTTCTTTGTCTTCCCAAATTCCTGCAACTTCATAATCTTCTAATAATTCAGACGAGGAAGTAGTAACGTTTGAACTGAAGCTTTCGCTGAAGGCTTTGTTTACTTCCATGCTGTTGAAGAATGTTTGTCCTTCCACCTTCACAGAGATTTCCGTAGCAAGGTCATTCAGCGCGAGTTTTTTTGCGATGGCTTGATAGTCGGCAGGCTGCGTGGTTTTCGAGCTCGTAGCAATTCCAATGTAATACGAAGAGTTAACCGGTCGAGAGGATACCCATTCTGGCTTGGGTTGTTGAGGTATTACAACGGTTTTAACACTGTCTTTACCCCCGCAGGCTGTTAGCAGAATTATTCCAAGGAATAGCGTGTATTTCGAGAGTAATTTCATTAAGGAACGAGCGTTTGCATTTGTGTTTTGACGTTATCCGCAATTTTCTTGGCAATTTCAATATACAAATCATTGGCTAAATCATTTCCTTCGCGCAAATTTCTGCGAGCGCTTAACATGTCTTTCAGCGTGTTTCGATCACGATTGTTGGTGTTTACAACGTTTCCACTTGCAGGAAAAAGGTTATTTGCATTACCACCGTAGATGGCATAAATAACCTCATCTTTTTTCTTCTCTGTGAAGATGTCATTTTTAATCAGAGAAGCGGTTTCTATTGAGGTCATCTTATATTGAATTGAAACATTCGACTCTGCGTAGTTGTAATACTCGTCGAATTGAACCGACTTGTATTCTGTATCGTAAAATGTTTTTCCTTCAGCGTTTACTTTTTTAACTTGATAAGATTCAAAGCCGTTTCGAGTGACTTTCCGAACCTGCCCGTTTTGCACGGTATGATTTAAGACTGTTCCCGTTATCAGGGCTTTGGCTCCTGAAATTTTTCCGATTTCAACCGCATTGGATTCTGAAAAAATCCCGCTCATCTGAATACGTTGTTCAGCAAGAATGTTGTTCAAGTTTTCTCTGTCAATGACTTGAAGAAATGGATCGTTTATTTGAGTTAATGCATTAAGAATATAGGCTGTGGCTTTGGTTTCGCTTCCTTGCATATTCGTTCCATTGGTGAATGGAAGCAGGGCAACAGTGTACTTCCCCTTATCTAGGCATTTCTGCTTAAGGTCTGCAGATTCTTTATAGCCCAATTTACGTTCTTCAACTTTCAAGAAGCCCGCATGGGCTGCACGGTAATGTTTTACCTCGAGCTCTGCAACTGCTTTTTGGTAGATAGGCTCCAAGTAAGCAATGTCCTTTAATTCTCCAGCATCTTTGAAATTTGGGTCAAGTCTACTTATTTCATTGAAGTTCGTTTCGGCATCAGTGAACTTATTTTCTTCCAAAAGTTTGGTTCCTTGCTCGTATAAATCAGTTAGAAATGATTTTTTTACTTTTTCAAAATCGCCATTGTAAAATTCAGGGATTTGAAGTTCAACTCCAACACCAATGATTCTTGCTTGGTATTCCTTTGCTGACATGAATGCGTAAACGGCTTCCTTTTTATTTCCAAAACTACTTTTTTGGCTGAATTCACTGAGCATAGCGTTCAACACGGTTTGCCCTGTCTTTTTCATTCCAATTTGAGCGTCAATATTTCCGCGCTTCTTTCGAAGGGCGGTGTAGTAACTTTCCGAAGCTTCTTTGTTCAATCCAGCCGCTTCTTGCTTTTGTCCAAGTTTGGTGTAATGTTTACTGTTTTGACATGCTTGTGTACCAAGCAAGAGCAATGCAGTTAAGAAGTAGAGCCAGTTTTTCATAATTATTTCGTTTCGATATATTCATTCAACTCTTCAGTGCTCGAGTCGAAACTAAATCCTTGACTGACGTTAAAGTAGTTGTTTTGGTCAAAGCAGTAATCGTAAGCATACTTAGCAAAATCCAAACGGCTGTCTTCGAATCCGAAAATTGTCATTATTTCTAGTATTTGATCTGTTGTCAAACAATTCGCTTTAGCCACTTGTTTCGCGGTCGAAAGGCGTGTGTCATCAAATCCTTTGCTGGAAATAGATTGCTTTGCTTTGCCAAAGCTAGCCGCATCCATTGAACGCGTGCAATTTCCGTTTCCGCTAATTGTGGCATTTGTCGGCTGGTTGTTTGCTGGTTCACTAGGGCGAGTGGTATGCGCAGGAGTAGTGGAATTAGTCGTAGTAGATGAAGTGCTGGTGGTTGTCGTGGTAATTGTTGTGCCGTTGGTTTGCACATCCATATTCGGAACGTTCATGTTAATTCCCATGTTCATGCCGTCGACATTAATGTTCATACCAACGTTTCCATTGTTTCCATTGCCTGTTTCATTCACATTCACGTTCATTCCCATGTTAACTCCGTCTACATTGATATTCATTCCAATATTTCCGGTGTTATTCTGTGTTGAATTACTTCCTGTAGTGGTGGTTGTAGTCGTCGTTTTGCTATTTCCTCCTGCTGGAGTTGTCGCATCTGTCGCATCATCCACCACAGCAAAATCTTTTACAGCACTGTTGTCTGTGTTCGTATTTGTTTTTGAAGTGGCTGAAATTGCGTTTTCTGTATAGTAACGAAGAACATACTCACCCTTTTTGTTTTTCTTGATTTGATAGGTAACCTCCATTCCAGGGTGGAGTGCGAAATTATTGTTGGAAAAATCCGCTAACGCGGCATCTTGGAAATCTACGCGGGCCTGATAAAACTCAGAGGTGAGGCCTTGAAGTTTCACATTTGAGAGAGGCGAGCTGTTCATAGACTCACCGTTCAAGTATAGCGTGAATTTTTCCCCAGCTTCAGAATAAATTACAGCATTCATTTGAGCGAAAACGTTCGTGAAGGCAGTCAGAGTGAGAATAAGGAGTAAAGTTTTTTTCATCAGTTCTATTTTCTGTTGTGGAGGTAAATTTAGTTATGTTTCCATCTTTATAAAAGTTTATGCCAAAAAATAAAATCTAAGGAAACAGAACCGAAGTGGATTGGTTAACTTTGTTTGCGATGGATACGAAGAAAATTATACTGTTTGGCGCTGGAAGAAGCGCTCGCCATTTGGTTTCTTTTTTAGTGGAAGGAGCTTTGTTAGGGAAATGGACTGTGCTGGTTGCAGATACCAATGTGTCTCATTGGGTCGATGAATACGGTCACGTGAATCATGTTGATTTTATAGCGGGTGATGCCGGTGACGCGAAGTTTCGCTATAAATTAATTGCTCATTCAAACTTAGTAATCTCCATGCTTCCCGCGTTTATGCATGCTGAAGTAGTAAAGGATTGCATAAATTTTCATGTGCATGTTTTTACTCCGAGTTATGTAAGTCCGGAAGTAAACGCTATGAATGAGCGCGCAATTCAAGAGGGTGTATTGGTATTGAATGAAATGGGTGTAGACCCTGGAATCGATCACATATCTGCTATGGAGATAATTCATAGATTGAAAGAGCAAGGGGCTGAAATTACATCTTTCGAATCCTATACTGGCGGACTAGTTGCTCCGGCAAGTGATGATAATCTTTGGGGATACAAAATTTCTTGGAACCCAAGGAATATAATTCTAGCCGGAAGCACGGGGCATGCGATGTACCGCGAGAACGACAAACTTCGAATGGTTCCTTATTTCAAATTGTTTGATGAGGTAGAAACTGTTGTTGCCAGTGATGGTGTGCGTTATGACGCGTATGCCAATAGAAATTCTGTGCACTATATAGAATTATACGGATTAGAAAACGTTCAGAAATTGGTTCGTGGGACGCTGAGAAAACAGGGTTATTGTAAAGGTTGGGCTTTTTTAGTTAAGAACGGATTCACCAATGACGATACCAAGATTCCAGCTGGGGCGTTTTCAACATGGGAAGATCTTTCTCAGTCGTTGCTCGGTCTTAACTTCAATATAAAAAATGAAAATGAGCTGGTTGCAAATATGTTGCAAGAGATTGGAATCTTCAGCAATGAACCTCTGAGCAAAGATGAGCTTACTTGTGCGCAACATTTACAACAATTACTCGAGAGAAAGTGGGTGTTGAGAGAAGGTGATCGCGATATGATTGTGATGGTGCACAAATTCGGATACACCTTGAAAGGAAAGAAGTTTATGTTGACCTCATCTATGGTTTTAGAAGGAGACGATGAGATTAGAACTGCCATGTCCAAAACGGTAGGTATGCCAATAGCTTTTGCGGTAGACCGGTTGTTTAACGGAGATTTTTCTTCACGCGGTGTACAGATTCCAGTTTCACCTGAATTCTATAAACCATTGCTTCGTGATTTGCATAATTATGGAATTTCATTTGTTGAAACATTAGAGGAGTTATGAAATTTCTAATTTTGTCTCTTTTTTTTCTACCGCTTTCCTTGTGTGCTCAAGAGTACCGAAAGTGTCCGTCTTTTAATAAAGATGAGAAATGGGACAGCCAGGAATCGTTTGTGAAAAATCAAAAAGAGGTTCAAAACCTATTGGAATGGCTTTGCTCTACGCCGCTTTCTGAACAGCTCGTAGAAAGAAGTGCAGCGGGTATTTTTGTTATGGAATGGGTGACGAAAAACCCGATTCTAAGAGTGAATGTTGAAATTGGTCCCTACATTAATTATCTCTTCAATGAGGATTTGATGTTGGCTTATTTATTCGGAAGTATAAGCTACGCCTTGAAACACGAGGAGAAGATTAAACCCGAAAGTCAGCGTTTGGCGGGATTGAAATCACTGTTGTTTATTGTTGAACATTCTGAATCCTATTCGAAAAATAAAATTTTCCGACCCCTTATCCGAGCCAATAGACGTGGTGAGTTAGCGAATTTTGATAAGGAAATGTGGGTGAACGAAAAGTCACATACGTTGATATCATTAGAGCAATTGAAATAGAATGAAGAAGTTTGAAGTGCCCGAGCATTATAGGTCTACTATTCTTGGACGAATAAAGGAGATACGGAAGTTAAATGATCCTCGAAAGAAGGATCACACGCCGTTTGTTTTTCAAGTTGGAAAAACAGAGATTATAATTCCTCGACATTTTGGATTTTGTTACGGCGTTGAGAATGCCATAGAAATTGCGTTTCGAACGGTTACTGAAAATCCAGGTAAGAGAATTTTTCTGTTGGGTGAAATGATCCACAACCCTCAAGTGAATGAAGATTTACTTGCCGAGGGAATTCAATTTTTGGTCGACAATCACGGATCTCGGCTGCTTGATTTTTCAACCTTGAGTTCTGATGATATTGTTATTACACCTGCTTTTGGGACTACATTGGAAATGGCCGCTGAGCTTGCGCAGTTGGGTGTTCAGCTCGAAAGATATAACACCACTTGTCCATTCGTTGAGCGTGTTTGGAAGCGCTCGGCTGAATTGGGAAATCGTGGATATACCTTAGTGGTTCACGGGAAATATTTGCATGAAGAAACACGCGCTACTTTTTCTCATGCTTCCGACACCGGCCCTGTGGTTGTTGTTCGTAATATGAAAGAAGCGGAATTGCTTGCGAAGTACATTCGAAAAGAATTGAGTGCAGAGCAATTTGAAATAGATTTCGCCAATAAATATTCAAATGGATTCTCGGTTTCAAGGGATTTGGAAAAAATAGGAGTGGTTAACCAAACCACTATGTTGGCCAGTGAAACGCAAGAGATTGCAGCTTATTTAAGAGATATTGTTGTGGAAATGTATGGTGAAGAAGCCACTACTGACACGCGGGACACCCTGTGCTATGCAACGAACGACAATCAAAATGCCACATTAGGTGTGTTGGAAAGTGGTGCACACCTAGCAGTGGTCGTAGGTGGTTTTAACTCTTCGAATACGATTCAGATTGCTACAATATTGGGTCAAAACATGCCTGTTTATTTTGTGCGCAATTCTGATGATCTTATTTCAAACCAAAAAGCAACTGTTTTCAATTTTTCATTATTGAAGGAAGAAGATATTGTTCCTTCTCTTCTTTTTGCAGAGAATTTAAAACTGGTCGTAACAAGCGGCGCGTCTTGCCCAGATAAAACAGTAGATCTTGTTATTCAGAAAATAATGTCACTTCGGGGAGAATCGGAATCTGTTGAGACTGCTCTGGAAGGGCGCATATAAAGTGAATAAATGGGCGCTCGCTTTCGCGATGTTCTGTTGTAAATTTGAAAGATGAATAGTTCGGGTGTGATACAATTGCTTTCTGATCAGGTTTCCAATCAAATTGCTGCTGGGGAAGTTGTTCAGCGTCCGTCTTCGGTAGTGAAGGAGTTGGTTGAAAACGCTGTAGACGCCGAGGCTACGCAAGTTCGAGTTGTTATAAAAGATTCTGGAAAAACACTCATTCAAGTTGTAGACGATGGAAAGGGAATGAGTGAAGTAGATGCGCAACTTTGTTTTGAGCGTCACGCGACCTCAAAAATTCGCAAAGCAGAAGATCTTTTTAATATTACTACCAAAGGTTTTCGTGGTGAGGCGTTAGCGAGTATTGCTTCTGTTGCGCAGGTTGAATTGATAACCAAACGCGAAGAAGATGAGAAAGGCGTGCGTATTGAAATTGAAGGTGGGAAGTTGTTGGCGAATGAATCTATTGAAGCGTCAAAAGGTTCTGTTTTTTCCATTCGAAATTTATTCTTTAATATTCCGGCTCGAAGATATTTTCTGAAAACAGATGCAATTGAATTTCGGCATATTATTGATGAATTTGAGCGCGTAGCATTAACGCATCCCGATGTTCATTTTGTTCTTACACACAACGGGAATGTTGTTTTCGATTTGCCGAAGTCTACTTTGAAACAACGTTTGGTGCATGTCTTTGGAAACAAATACAACGATCAGCTCATTCAATTAGATGAAGACACAGAGATTGTTCGCATTTCTGGATTTGTTGGAAGACCTGAGATAGCGAAGCGAACAAGAGGGGATCAATATTTTTTTGTGAATCAGCGATTCATTAAAAGTCCTTTCTTAAATCATGCCGTTCAGCAAGCCTACGATCAAATTCTTCCTTCAGGAAGTTTTCCGTTTTATTTAATAGCGTTAGACGTACCCCCTTCATCCATTGATATTAATATTCATCCGACGAAGACTGAGATTAAGTTTCAAGATGAGCGTAGCATTCACGCTTTGTTGCATGCTGCTGTAAGAAGAGGACTGGGAAAAAATCAGGTTGCACCTTCGCTCGATTTCGAGCAAGAAAATATTCCTCTGACACAGGCTAGCCCTGGCTCTGTTCGCGTGCCTCAGGTAGATGTGGACCATGATTTCAATCCTTTTCAGAAATCAGATTCATGGCAACAGAAATCACGGAATTGGATGGAACAATTCGCACAAGCTGGTTTTGGCTTCGAGAAAGAAAGTGAAGTTCAGCAGGAAGAAATTGGTTTCGATTCAGATGATTGGGAAGGTGGAACTCCTTTTCAAATAGGACGAGTAATTATAGGTTGTGAAATAAATTCCGAGTTGAAGATGTTCCATCAAACTCGGTTGCATTGGCAAGTTTTGTTCGAAGAGCATTCCAATCAGAACAGCCACTCATTTGTCGCGCAACAGTTGTTATTTCCTATTCAATTGCATGTTCAACCCAAAGACATATCGCTGCTTCAAGATCACGATGTATTATTGGCCTCTTTCGGATTTGAATTGAATTTGGAAGGAGAACCTGAGATTATTGCAGCACCAGCTAGTTTAGATGAGCAGGCGGCCTTGAATTTTGTTGAATTGGTCTTAGAGAGTCTGCGAATAGGGGTTGAAGGACCTGATTTACGAATGAATTTGCTGAAGGATTATACACGCAGGCTGTCTGTAAGAAAAGGTCAAATGTTAACGTCTCCTGAGATGCTTGATATGCTTATTCGTTGGAATACATGCGAGAATAAAAATTATGCACCTGACGGAAAGCCCATTGCCTTAACATTTGGAATAGATTATTTAGAAGACCAATTAGGAAAATAAAACTATGAGAATGAATTTGACTCCGGCGGTTAAGAACATCATCATTATTAATGTTCTGATTTACTTAGCATGTTTTGTTGTTCCGGGATTGAATGATGCCTTGACAGGCTATTATTTTGCAAGTCCGAATTTTCGGCCTTGGCAAATAGTAACCCACATGTTCATGCATTCGATGAGTGACTTCACACACATTTTTTTCAATATGTATGCGTTGTATTTATTCGGGACTGCTCTTGAAAATTATTGGGGTACAAAGAAATTCGTGATCTATTATTTGACATGTGGCGTAGGTGCTTTCTTCTTGCACATGGGGGTCAGCTATATTGAAATTCAAAAGATGATGAATGCACTAACCGATAGAGAAATCTATCAGGTTATGATTACCGGACTTCAAGAAGGAAAGGAATATAAAGTTCAAATGGTTGAATTATATTCTGCAATTAATTCAGGCGTAGTCGGCGCTTCAGGCGCTGTGTTTGGAGTGCTGTTGGGTTTTGGAATGCTATTTCCAAATACAGAATTAATGTTGCTATTTCCGCCCATTCCACTGAAGGCGAAATATTTCGTTATGATTTATGGAGCTATTGAATTCTATTTGGCTATGCGTCAAACCACAGGCGATAACGTAGCCCATTATGCACATTTGGGTGGTATGCTTTTCGGTTATCTTCTGCTCAAGTATTGGCAGAAAAATCCGAAAGTATGGTAAATCGTTTTCGCGCGAGTTCTATCGGGTTGAAATTGCTGAGCGCTCTGCTGGCACTTGGATTTATTATTCGTCTTTTGGTCGTACTTCTCTCAGTTAATTATAACGGTGCTGCTGACGTTTCTGCCTTCGATTCAGTTGTTGGATTTTCAACGAAGAGTGAATCGGTAACGTGGATATGGACGTGGCTTACCTATAGTTTTTTTCACGCAGAGGTGAGTCACTTTATTTGGAATTATCTCTTGTTGTTGCTTTTGATTTATTGGTCGAAGGACAGATTTATCGGTTTAGGTGCCTTGATTTATTGGCTTTCAGGTGCCTTAGGTGGATTGTTATTTCTGAGGTTGTTTGAAAAGGAAGTGTCACTGATTGGCGCTTCTGCTGGAATAACAGCCCTTTGGGTGGGGTGGTTGTTTTCTGACATTGGAAATAGTCATAAAAGAGATGTGTCTTTTTGGTTAGGATGCGCCGTGTTTTTACTTTTGGAAATAATAGATGTCTGGAATTACGAGGCAAGAAACTTATCTCTCTTTGCGCATATAGGAGGCGCATTAGGAGGATCTATAATAGCGGTTCTGGAAAAATTTGATTGGGTAAAAATGAATTGGATCAAAAAAATATTGTTGTGGTTTAGGCCAGCACCTAATTTAACTGTTAAGCGAAGCAATAAACGGTTTCAAACAGACGAGGAGTTTAACGCTGAGCGAAAATTGAAAGAGGATTATTTAAACTCAATTTTAGATAAAATTTCGCGTTCAGGATTTGAAAGTCTTTCATTAAAGGAAAAGCAATTCTTGGAACAACACAAAGAGAAGTAATGGAATCGCCGGGAAAAGAGATTAAGAAATTGAGCCACCTAGGTAAGGCCATGCGTTTTGCGTTTCGGCTCTTAAGCTTGGTTGTGATTTCTTGCTATTTTTTGTCGTACGCCTCATCCCATTTTAACCCAGGAGTTTTCATGTTTGTTAGCGTATTGGGATTATTCTATTGGCCGCTTTTCGTTTTGTTTTTGTTGTCTGCTGTAATAATGGCTTTTCGAAAAGAATGGAAATGGTTAATTGCATTTGGAATTTGCTTTGCATTATCATTACCTGATTTGCTCTCTTTTTTCAATTTTAACTTGGGTTCGGAAAAGTCTACTTCGGGTTTGGGCATAGTCGTAATGACGCACAACACGCATCTAATGGGTTTTTACGACGGTGAGAACGCGAAAAAAAACAGAGATGCTGTTCTTTCTGAAATTCAAAATGTAAAACCGAACATTCTTTGCTTGCAAGAGTGTTATTGGAATACAAACGGGGGTGATTTTTTGTCAGAGAAATCGCGAAATAATATTCTCCCTGACTATTCAGTTCATGAACGAACAACGCATGTGCTTTCAGACGGGGGAAGATTTGGATTACTTATTTTCACGAATTATCCAGTAGTGAGCAGGGGCCAAGTCCCTTTTGAAAACGAAGTGAATAATTTTTGTATTTACGTTGATGTTTTGGTTGGAAGTGATACGATTCGCATTTACAACGCTCATTTGCAGAGTTTCAGACTGAAGAAGAAGTCGTTGGAATTATTTGACGAAAAAATAGATATGAATGAAATTCAAAATGAGAGTAAACCCCTACTTGTTCAGCTTTATCGATCTTCTCTGAAACGTTCCAAGCAGGTTGATGTTCTTGCTGCTCATATTGAATCTTGCAGGTATAAAGTTATTTTGGCTGGAGACTTTAACGACACTCCTATTTCATATACATACAACCGTTTGACGAGAATTTTAACAGACGGTTTTAAAGAAGCGGGCTCAGGAATAGGAACCACCTACAAAGGCCCGTTGTTCGGCTTGCGTATTGACTACATTATGCACAGCAAAGGTTTAATTGTGAGGAATTATAAAACGAGCAATGCCGGTTTCTCAGATCACCATCCGATTATAGTTGAGTTTTAGCTTTTCCTTTCAATCGCAAATATTCATAAGGAGTAAGTGTCAGAAGTACCATTGCTAATCCATAGAAAAAATCTTCAATAGGGACACTCCAAATTCGAATGCCGAGATTGAATTGATTGTTGTAACGCACAATGGCTTCCGTGATGTTTACTTGGTTCGTGTTAATCAGAGGATAATCATAAAAATGGAGTCCTGTTAGTATGCCATTCGATATGTAAAAAGGAATAAGCAGAATGAACCATGCAAAGAGGAAGTAACCAAGAAATTCCGATCGACGTTGAATGTGGAACAGAAGTAACGCAATGCAAAGAAGTGTTGCGCTGAATGTATACCAAAGTTCTTTGATTCCTGAGTACACGCAAAGGCATGAGGAAATTAACAAAATGGTTGTTCCGGAAATTGTTGTGAATGTTTTTGAAGGAGGCGATTTTTTAAAGTGTCGGACACATTCGAAAGTGAATACGCATGCAAAAGGAACAGCAAGAAAAAAAAGCCATTCTTCAAGGGGAAGTAAGAGCCATCGGTATTGCAGAGTATACGTTGCATTGAAATTCCAAATCCCCCAATGAGTGAATAAAATATCCCAAGGAAGGTAAACTGTGAACATCACCAAAAGTCCAATGAAAAGGGCTTTGAAATTTTTGTAAAAAGCTACGCTTTTGTGAAAACTCAATATGAATGGTCCGGCTAAGCAGAAAAGGTCTACGAGGATGTATGCGTAGCTCGATTTCATTTAGTGGCCTTTGCTTGTTTGAATTTCAGTTCCGCCTTGAAATATTTGAACGGTACCACAAGCATTCCGAAACATTCACCTTCCTCTTTAAATTGATTTTTGTGGTGAACTTTATGTGCTTTGCGAATTGCCCGGAAATAGAGGTTGTCGGTCTTGTCGAACCAACTGAATCTTCGATGTATTAGAACTTCATGAACTAAAAAATATCCGATGCCGTAGGCCAATATTCCAAAGCCAATGAACGTTCGGAAATCATTCCCGTTCATCATTCCAAACATGATTAGGAGCCAACTGGGTATGGCGTAAATCAAAAAGAAGACGTCGTTTTTTTCGAAAAATCCTGGAGAAGGTTGGTGATGGTCTTCGTGGAAGTACCACATGAATCCGTGCATGACGAATTTATGAGTAAGCCAAGCCATGCCTTCCATGATCATAAATGTAATAACTATTAGGGCTATGTTGATTGTCATGCTTGAGAAGAATTAAACGCGAGCACTCTGTCAAGCGCAATGATGAACCAAGGAGTGAATTTTTCTGGAAATTCCTTTACTTCTTGTTGAAGGTCTTCCATTGCTATGTATCTATAAGCCTCCACTTCTTCGGTGTTGATTTTAGGAGTTTGATTAGATTCTCCGAAAAAAACATGATCGAATTCATGTTCGGTTAAACCGTTGTCGAATTCAGCTTTGTACATGAAAGTAAAAATAGGCTTTAAAGAGCATTGCATTCCCATTTCTTCTTCAAGTCTGCGAATCGCAGCGTCTAGAGTGTTTTCGTTTTCCCTTGGGTGAGAGCAGCAAGCGTTCGTCCATAAGCCACCACAATGATATTTAGAAGATGCTCGCTTTTGAAGAAGTAATTTTCTTTCGGAGTTGAAAATAAATATCGAAAACGCGCGATGCAATAAACCCTCAACATGTGCTTGCTGTTTTTCCATTGTGCCAATGGCATTATCTTGGTCATCCACTAAAACCACATACTCCATTATAGTTGGTTGTATTTAGATTTTAAATCGTCGCTTATGTTATCGCTTTGAATCATAAACTGAATGACGATTTTCCAAAACGCTTTGGTTTTATTTATTTTTCCAGAAGAAAGAGATTGGTATATGTAATAAGAGTCTTCCTCTAGTTTGTCGTGGTATTGAAGCATCCAAGGCGCTTTATCTTGAACAGAATATCTTAGAAAACGAAGTTCTTCGTTCCAATAATCTTTGGAAATCGCAGCTTCGATTTTATCTTTTCCACGGCTGAAGTAACTCAGTTTTTCTGCTGGATTAGAAACAAGTTCTGCATACATAGCGGTTGCCACTCCGAAATAGGCTTCTTGTGTGTTGTTTCGGTTGGTCAGATTTGCGCAATGATTGTAAAATTCTTTCTTCGCAGATTCATTTTGAGCCGAAATAAAAAATTTTTGACAGGCAATCTCTTGCGCAAATAGTAATGTTGAATGGCCTGCTAAGCACAACAAAATCAATATAAATCTGACAAAAATTTTCATTACAATAGATTTAAGTTGTGCTGTAAATATATTTTAGCAATAAGTGCAATTTTCTTCGGATTAGCAACGCGAATGCGTTCCTTTAAAATACGGTCACATGGTAGCGCTTGAATTTTTAAGAAGAGATTGTAATAATATTTGAATGCAATGAGCACTCCGAATCTCGCTTCTTTAGGAAGTTGAAGAACCCCAATGTAAGCAAGTCTAAAATCTTCTTTAATATCCTGTTCAATGGTGTGCTTAGCAGCCTCATCGAATTTGGTCATGTCAACATTTGGAAAATAAACTCTCCCTAAGGCGTTGTAATCTGCATTTAAGTCGCGCAGGAAGTTAATCTTTTGAAATGCTGCACCGAGCTTCATAGCAGAAGGTTTCAGCTTTTCATATTCTGATTGCTTTCCATTAACAAATACGTGCAAGCACATGAGTCCAACCACCTCAGCAGATCCAAGAATATAATTTTCATAGGAGTTTTGGTCGTGTTCTATTTGATGAAGGTCCATTTCCATGCTCTTCAAAAAAGTATCGACAAGTTCCCATTCCAAATTATACTTGTGATAAGTATGTTGAAAGGCATTTAAAATGGGGTTCAATGAAATACGCTCTTCAATTGCAAGCACTGTGTCTTTCCTGAAGCGTTCCATGAGTGCGTGCTTTTCATAGTCGTGAAAAGTATCTACAATTTCATCTGCGAATCTCACGAAACCATAGATGGCATAAATAGGATTTCTAATTTCTTTTCCAAGGGTGCGAATGCCTAAGCTAAAACTCGTGCTGTATGCATGAGTAGTTAATCTACTGCAATCAAACGAGACATTATCGAATAGCGGTTTTCCTGTCATGATTTATGATTGAAAAAGAAGTTTGTTCATGGTCTCTGCGGCTAATTGTCCACTGATAATACTTGGAGGCATTCCTGGTCCAGGAACAGTAAGCTGGCCTGCGTAAAAAAGATTATTTAGTTTTTTACTGCGCATAGCAGGTTTTAAAATGGCAGTTTGCTTTATGGTGTTTGCGAGCCCATAGGCATTGCCTTTGAAGCTATTGTATTCAGAGATAAACTCTTCGTGTGCAAAGCTTCTTTTGTAAACAATATTTTCGCGAATGGACTCTCCAGTTCTTTTTTCAATGCGGTCGAACATGTTTTGAAGGTACTTGTCTCTTAGCGATTCATCACTTGTCAAATCGGGTGCAACAGGAACCAATAAAAAGATGTTTTCACAGTTTTCAGGAGCTACAGTTTTATCGGTAATTGAGGGGACACAGGCATAAAACAAAGGCTGTGTGGGCCATTGCGGATTGTCGTAAATTTCTTTGGCGTGCTTATCGAAAGGCTCATCGAAAAACAAATTGTGATGAAGTAGGTTCTTCACACGTTTATTCACCCCGAGATAAAACAGTAAGGAAGATGGCGACATAGTCCTTGAATTCCAATACTCTTCGGAGTATGAACGGTCTTTTGGGGCAAGCATTTTCGTTTCCACGTGATGGTAATCTGCCCCGGCAATGATTGCGTCAATTTCGAAATTTCCTGACGAAGTAATGAGCCGCTTAGCCTTACCATGGAGCGATTCAATTTGAGTGACAGTATTGTTGTAGTGAAATGTTACGCCCAATTTTTTCGCAACTTTTTCCATGGCTTTGGGAATCTCTCCCATTCCCTTCTGAGGATAC